>JADMIO010703097.1_pt1 | contig 109269 bp, 93 predicted proteins | sample 8958161 | NCBI WGS metagenome assembly JADMIO01 (sample SAMN16585339, study PRJNA669376) | soil metagenome | isolation source: Crop rotation soil | place: USA: Cullars Rotation, Alabama | collected 2011
GCCGCGACTTCAAGTCACGTGAATTCCAAGCTTCGGATCCCACTGTGCTGGAAAGAGGCTGACGATGGCGTTCGCGCCGCCGACGGCCGCGACCTCTTCGTCGGTGTAGCGGCCGACGTGCGGCTGCCCCTCAGCCTTCCGCCGGCGGCGGATGCCGCCGAGGATGCGCAGGCTGTCGTCGGCCGGGATGAAGGTGAACGGTCCTTCCGGCTCGCCCACATCGAACACGTTGATGAAGAACTTCACTTGCGTGAGCCCTTCGGGATCGACGTGGAACAACTGGCTCTTGATCAGGTCGTCGGCCTCGCGCGGCGTCGAGTAGAGGAGGTCGATGCGGTTCAGAAACGGCACCACGCCGAGATAACTCGTCGCGATTCCCAGCGCTTCGTCGCTCAATGCGAAGTCGAGCAACTCGGGATGCCGCCGCAGGTCCTCGTCGAGCAGCAGGTTGCGGAGGAACTTCCGCTTCTCCAGCAGGTCCGTCGAGTCGCCTGTGCTGCGGTGCAGCCCGCGGTCGGCGGCTAGCTTACGCTCGAAGACGTCCTGGCAGCGGTCCAGCACGCGATCAAGGTTGCTGAAGTTCGCCGGCCCGACGGCGGCCCATCCCCCGTTCGGCGTCATGAGCGGGCGGGCCGTACGCGCGTTGAAATCGGCCGCCGCGCGGAGCCGCGCTGGACGATCGAATGGCGAGAGCAGCGACTCGAGCCGGCGGAGCACCGCATAGCCGCCGGGCGTAGCGCGCATGCGGTAGAACAGCTGGTTCCGCTGGTGCCGTAGGCGCACGCCGACCTGCCCGAGTGCCCGGGCGAAGCGGTTGTGGCCGGATTCCGTGGGCATGCCGATGTCTGTTCGGGTTGCCGCTACCAGGCGGTGAAGCCACCATCGATGCGCAACTCCGTCCCGGTCACGTACGCGGACGCATCGGAGGCGAGGAACTGGATCGGACCAACGAGGTCCTCGTGGAGCGCCATGCGGCCGAGGGGAACACGCGCACAGAACTTGCGCTTGAACTCCTCGTCCTGGGCGCCAAGCACGCCGCCCGGGGACAGCGCGTTGACGCGCACGTTGTGCGGACCGAACGCGGTGGCGAGGTACTTGGTGAGATTGACGACCGCCGCCTTGGACGCGCCGTAGGCCGGCGGTTTCAGGAACGGCGGATCCGAGACGATGTGGTCGTAGAAGCGGGGATCGGGCGAGACCGCGGCGTAGAGCGAGCCGATGTTGATGATCGAGCCGCGCTTCGCCTTCACCATGTCCGCGCCGAACACCTGCACGACCTGAAACAGCCCGAGCGTGTTGACCTCGAAGATCCGCCGGTTGACCTCGAACGGAATGTCCTCGAGCAGGTAGCCGCCGCCGCTCGGCGAGGGCGGCTGATCGACCCCTGCATTGTTGACGAGGATGTGGGCGGCGCCGAGTGACGACCGCAGGTGCTCACGCGCGGCGAGCAGCGCCTCGCGATCGGTCACGCTGGCCGGCAGCAGCGCCAGCCGCTTCGGGTCGTGCTGCGCCTGCAGCGCGGCGAACGCGGCGTTCGGCTTCGTGCCCGGCAGGTCGAGGCCGACGACCGACGCGCCCGCGTCGAGGAGCGCCTTCGTCCAGACCGGGCCCAGGTTGCCGAGCGCGCCGGTGACGATGGCGACGCGCCCGTCGAGGGAGAAGCGACTCACACGCGGGCAGTGCGCGCCGCGGCAGCGGCGGCGGCCGGCTGACCGAGCGCCTCGAGGGCGATCGAATCGTCCGCCCGGACGTCGCGCACCAGCGCCATCCCGAGCACCTGATCGAGGTAGTACGGCGCCAGGCCGTCGCCCGGGCTCTTGATCGCGATGTCGGCCGCGGTGAGGACGTGGCCCGCCGGCAGATCGCGCGCGGCCACCAGCTTCTTCCCCATCTTCAGCACCGGGCTCGCCTCGCTGGCGTAGACCTTCTTGCGGCCGTCCCCGAGCGCCAGGCGGCAGCGCTGCAGGTCGCGAATCATCTTCTTCATGCCGACCGGCTCGAGCGAGAACCGATGGTCGGTGCCGCGCATGGCGCGATTCAGCGTGAAGTGCTTCTCGATGATCCGCGCACCGAGCATGTAGGCGGCCAGCGGCATCGCGATCCCGTTGTCGTGGCCCGAGAAGCCGATCACGACGTCCGGGAACTTCTCGCGGTAGGTCGCGATGACGCGGAGGTCGAGTTCGGCGAACTCCGCCGGATACCCGCAGGTGCACTGCATCAGGCAGAGGCGCGGGTTGAGCGGCATCACCGTGTCATAGGCGCGCTGGACGTCCTCCAGCGTTCCGCCACCCGTGCTGACGATCATCGGCTTGCCGATCCTGGCGACGTACTTCAGGAGCGGTGTGTTCTTGAGGTCACCCGAGGCGATCTTGTAGGCGGGAACACTGAGCTCGGCGAGGAAGTCGGCGCTCTTGAAATCGAACGCGGTGGCGAAGAACGACATGCCCATCTTCGCCGACTCGGCCTGCAGCTCCTCGTATTCGACCTTGCCAAACTCGAGCGCTTCGCGATGCTCGCCGTAGGTGGAGCCGAAGCTGTTCTCGTTCTCGTACGGCTTCTCGAACATCTCCCGCGTGTACAGCCCGCGGTTGTCGCGCTTCTGCAGCTTCGCCGCCGAGACCCCGCACTCGGACGCCGCCTTGAACAGCTCGATCGCGGTCTTGAGGCTGCCCTGATGGTTGTGGCCGATCTCGGCGATGACGTAGCAGTCGCTGTCGTCGCTGATGACGCGGTCGCCGATGACGAGCTGACGATTCATATGGGTCCTCAAAATGAAGTTCAAACTTCAAAGTCTAAAGTCAAAAGTAAGTTCAAACTGCGCCCTGCTGACTTTGAACTTTACTTTCCAGTTTCAACTTCTCTACTTTCCACTTTCTCGTAAACCAGTACACGGCCCTTGCCCATCCAGTCGATCCGATTCTCGAGGTCCTCGCGGCGGCGGAAGCCCTCCAGCACGAACATCAGGCGGAGCAGATCCTTGTTCATCATCGTGATGTGCGAGGGATCGAGCTCGTCCTTCGTGTTGACGTCGAGCAGCGTGTGCGGGTCCGGGTGGAACCGCGTCGTCGCGTAGGCAAACCGCGACGAGATCCGGCAGATGTTGCGGACCGCTTCACGCACCTGCAGGACCGTCATGTGCTCGAACACTTCACGGCAGATGACCAGGTCGTAGGCGTTCGAGGGGATGTCCTTCGAGTCCGCGCCGCCCAGGCTGATGCGATCGCGCACTTCCGCCGGCGCCATGTCCGCCATGCCGGGCGCCGGATCGACGCCGTCGGCGGTGACGCCGACCTCGTGCAGGAGGTACATCAGGATGCCGGGACCACAGCCGACGTCGAGCACGCGCGTCGGGCTGAAGACGTCCTTGACGACCTGCGGGTGGCGTCCCTCGATCTCGCGCCGCTTCTCGATCGTGTAGACGTTGCCGGCCTGGCGCCACTCGTCCTTCCAGTACGCCTCGTCGTAGTGCGTCGCCTCGACCACCCGCTGCGAGAACACGAGGTTCTCAAACGCGGTCAGGTCGACCTTGCCGTTGCGCCCGGTCTGGAACGTCTTCAGGAGCTGCGTCGACGAATCACGGACGGTGTCGAGGAAGACGATCTCGATGCCTTCCTTCTCGCAGATCCGCACCTGTTCGGGCGGCAGCTTTCCTTCCCAGTCCTTGCCCTTGATGTAGTGCGTCGGCTGCAGCTCGCGCAGGACCGTCTCGGTATCCACCGGGCTGACGTGGGTGTAGTCGATCGGCTTCAGCGCGTCGATGACACGGGCCCGCTGCGCCGCCGGGAGCAGCGGCGCGTGCTTCACGGCCGTGTAGGAGTCCGGCGCGATGTTGCACAGCAGCGTGCCACCGACTTCGCGGGCCCGGGTGAAGTACTCGACGTGGCCGTGATGGAGCGGGTCGAAGGCGCCGTCCACCATCGCCACCTTGCGGCGGTAGTTCTTGAGGTCTTTGTATCCGATGATCATCCGCGGTTGGTCAGTGTAACAGCGCTTGATTCAACAGGCGATTCGACAGCCGTGGCGCGCGAGCCTGACAAGGCTCGCGCCACTGGTGACTCCGTCTCCGCCGCACCCAGCACCTGCCGCAGCAGGTCGGTGGTGCGGGCGTCCACCGTCGACACCGGCGCGTTCATCGCGCGTCCCAGGCGCCAGCCGACGTCGATGTGCACCGGCACCAGCTCCGTCTCGTTGGCGTAAAAACCCACCGACGGCACGCCGTAATAGGGTGCCAGGTAGGCGAGCCCGCCGTAGGTGCCGACGAAGGCGCGCGCGCGGCTGATGATCTCGGTCTGCACCTCGAGATTGTTTTCCGGGGTCATGAGGTGATCGACGCGATACACGCCCATGCCGCCGGCCACCTGCAGGTCCTCGTGGTCGTCCACGCTGATCCCGGTGTTCAGCAGCACCACCGGCATCTCGCGACTGAGCGCCCGCACCGCGTCCGCCGCAAACCGGCGGTTCTCCGGCGTATCCGGGAAGGACGGCCGGAAGTAGAAGCGGACCGCGACATACGACTCGGGAAGATCCTTCGTCCACTTGACGCCCTCGATCGGCGCCAGCCGCTTGTATTCCGTGTGTTTCGTCAGCAGGCCGACGCCGGCCTTCTCGAACCAGTAGAACCGCAGCAGCCGGTACATCAGCGACGGATGCAGGACGTCGGCGGCGGCGAGACCGAGCTTCTTCTTCGCCTTCCCGATCAGCTCGCGATCCATCGCGCTGATCTCCGACTGCTTCTGGTGGCCGAGCTCGGCCCATCGCTGCTCGTTCTTCTGCCGGTATTCGTCAACCGTCAGCAGATCGAAGACGTCCACGTACTCGGCGCCCAGGTGCTGGTACCACGGTTTCGCGCCGCCGCGCGAGATCACGATCAGCCGGCGCTGCTCCAGCTTCCCCGCCTTGAGCGCCCAGTTCAGCATCGGGATCCAATAGAGGAGCTCGTAGCCGACCTCGGAGAGCCACGGGCCGATGATGATCGGCGCGCTGCTCTTGCGCAGCTTCGCCAGCTCACGGTTCACTTCAGCCACGACCGGCGCGGCCGGAATCTGATCGAGCTCCTGTTTCAACAGCGACGGGATGACCCGCCGCTGGACGATCGGGATGTTGCGCAGGGCGCGCAGCAGTGCCAGGCCGGGCCGGCGGACGGCCTGGAACGCGAGATGTCGGATCGCTTTCTTCATACGGGCTGCTGCCTTGCGCAGGGCCTTGCCGCCGATGAACGGCTTGACGTGGCTCCAGGTCCAGTCGACGACCCCGCGGCGCCGGATCTCGCGCGACACCAGTCGCGTGTGTCGCTCGTAGGGGCGCAGTACCTCAGCGCGCTCGAGGATATCCTGGCGCACCGCGCGCATCGACTGCCAGAAGTGGAACAGGCCGCTGAAGGCGAGATACCGGAGCGCGAGGAACCCGCCGGCGACTCGTGAGACGTCCGGCTGGCCGCGGCCCTCGACGGCGAACGTCCAGAACAGGCTGGCGCCGTGCGCGACCCACCACGGCGCATACGAGTACCACGGGCGGCGGCCGACAAAGAAGTTGGCGCGCTGCCGGCTCAGGCTGAAGATCCGGCCGTACCAGCGCCGGAACCAGAGCACCTGCGGCACCTGCTTGAACTGGCCGTAGATCGCCAGCTCGGTCATCAGCAGGCGATCCGGCACGAGGATGTGGCGGTACACGCCCGCGCGGCCGAGTTCCCTGGCGCGGTACAGCCCGTAGACCATGTTGCCAGCGGACATGTGCCGGATGCTCTTGGTCACCCGCTTCCACGGATCCGTGATGCCGAAAGTGTCGAAGGACCAGGGCCGGCGCGCGAGGATTTCGCCCGCGCGGCCAATCCGCCGGTTCAGCGGATACGCCAGCACGACCTCGGGATGGGTCTCCAGCGTCTCCACCATCTGCTGCAGCCAGCGCGGATGCCACAGGTCGTGATCGCTCGACCACGCGAAGTATTCGGCGTCCGGGTACCGCTCGCGCGCCAGCTCGAACGCGCGCACCGAATTGCCGATCATCCCCAGCCGCTCGCTGTTCTGGACGTAGGTCACGCGCGGGTCGAGCGCCGCATACTCGCGCGCGATCGCCGGCGTGTCGTCGGTGGACTGGTCGTCGACGAGGATGATCGCGAAGTCCTCGTAAGTCTGCGCCAGCATCGACTCCAGCGCCTCACGCAGCTCCGCCGCGTGATTGAACAGAATCGCGCCGATGACGACGCGGGGGGACTTAGGCATGAAATGCAAAATGCCAAATGCAAAATGCCAAATGCAAAATGCCGAATGTCGAAGAGCTCATCGCTGCCATCTGCCGCACCCATTTAGCATTTGGCATTTGCCATTTGGCATTTCAGACTTTCACCCTGCGCCAGCCGATGACGTGCTTGTAGTCCACCGCCGACGGCTTCACGTCGAGCATCTTCTGATACGGCACGTGGAGGACATCGATCGTCCGCGGCCAGTAGAACCGCTCGATGATCGCCGAGACGCTCTCCAGCTCGCGGTTGTAGGTCGAGCGCTCCTTGTTGAGGCTATAGAGGAAACGCGAGTTCACCTGGTGCGCGTGCTGGACGTAGGTCGTCACCTGCTCCTGCGTCATCTCCTGGAACGAGACCATGTTGACGGTCAGGTCGACACGCGGCGGCGTCAGCTCGTCGAGCGCCGTGTTCGGCATGAAGATGAAGTCGTACTCCTGCCAGCGCGCCAGCAGGTCGGCGGTCGGCGCCTCACCCCAGAACGCGACCCTCGCATTCGGGAACGCGGTCATCAGGTAGGTCGCCGAATACAGGAACAGCTCCGGGAAGTCGGTGATGACGTAGGTGACGTTGGGACACAGCGTCTTGAACTGGTAGGGGAACCCGCCCCACCCCGCGCCGATCTCCCACACCAGCCGCCGCTCGCCCGCGTTCCGGAACTCGTCGAGGATCGCCCCGCGCTCGAGCGCGATCAGCACCTCGAAGAACTTCAGCGTGTCGATGTTGAACAGCTCGCCGTCGGCCTCGAACCCATAGCCGCCGAGCAGGCGCGACTCGGGCACCAGCAGCCCGGGCGGCGCGATCCGCTTCATCTCCTTCAGCTTCTCGAGGAACTGCATCCGGAACCGGTCGCGGTTGCTGCGGTACTCGTAGACGCGGATGCCGGTGATGTGCAGCGAGTGGTGACGCAGCTTGTCGATGACCAGCGGTGACGCGTCGAGCAGGTATTCGAAATTCTCCAGCTCCTCTTCCCAGTAGGCGCTCGGCTTGTAGTGCGGCAACTCGGCCTCGAGCGCGCGCATCTGGAACACGCGGCTCCGCACCAGCTCGTAATTCCGGTACGCCGGCGCCCGCCGCAGCGCCTCGAGCCGCCGCTCGAACGCGGCCTGGTCGGTTCCGTTGATGACGTCGCTCGACATCGTCACCCGACCCGCCGGGTTGCGTGTACATCGTTCCCGGACTGTGCCTGCTCGATCACCGTCTCCTCGATCCCGGTCTCCCCGGCCGGCGGCGCAGCAGACCCGGCGGCGCGTCCGCGCGCCATCGCCTTGCGCGCGTTCCGCACCCGCTTTTTCAGGATCGAGACCTGCTTGCGCAGGGAGCCTTCCACGCGCGCTGGGCTCTTGTAGACCGCGATGAATCCGATCAACCAGAGCAACGCCCGCAGCGGATAGAGCGCCAGCGGCAGCGTCACCGGACGGGTACGCCCGCGCGCCCCCAATTGCTCGAGCGCCGACACCAGCCGCGGCGTCGACGCTTCATGGAGCCCCTGGGGCCGGATGAAACTGGCGACGAATCGCGCGCACGCGGCGTGCCCCACGTCGGGCGTGCGCAGCGTCTCGACCACCTGCCGCGCGTGCGCCTCCATGCTGTGCGCCACGCGGAGGAACCCGCCGTTCTCCGCGAGCAGGTAGCGGAAGTGCAGCGTCCCGCCCTGCGTGTCCTTGAACTCGTCGGCCAGCACCGAGTGCACGGTCTTGCCGACGATCGCCGCCTCGATCATCGCCGTCGTATTGACGCCGACGACCACCTCGCAGTGATAGAGCGAATCGAAGTAATCCTGGCGATCGTGCTCGTTGACGGGGTTGGCGCCGCGCGGGTAGATCGCGACGTTGGTGAACTCGGGGAACTCCGCGGTGCGCCAGCGGCTGACGTTGTACGGATGCGGCCGCACCAGGATGCCCACGTCGGCCAACGCCGGCTCGCGCCGCAGCGCCTCGATCCACCGGCGGACGAAATGCAGCTCCGCGTCGGGCGCCGAGATCGACGCCGTCGATCCGACGAACAGCACGAACGGACGATCGGCCCGCAGCCCCACCTTCGCGCAGAATGCTTCACGCGCCGTCGGCTGCCGCTCGAACCACTTGTCGAACGGCTGCGCGCCGGTGACGACGATCCGTTCGGCCGGCGTCCGGTGGTAGGTGACCGCCTCGGTGCGCTGCTGCTCGTTCCACACGCCGACGAGGTCCGGCTCGACGCGGATCAGCCCTTTCGTGGTCAGGTGATCCCAGCTCCCGACACAGAGCGCGGTCGGAACGCCCAGGGCCTGCGCGCTCTTGATCACGTCGCACTGCGGCGACTGATCGGTGACGAGCGGCGTCACCAGCACCGCGTCCGGCTGCCGCCCCGCGATGAACTGCTGGATCTCGGGATAGCTCGGGATCGCGCGCTCGCAGGCCGTGAGCACGCCAATCCAGCGGCGCACGCTCCCTTCGCTCGACGTCGTCCGTCGCCCGATGAACGAGAGCAGCGGCGGGATCGCCGAGCGCATCCGGTCGCGCAGGTAGGGCGTGTCCGCGAAGTCGGGATGCCAGTAGCGGATGTAGTCGATCGCGCCGCGGACACCTCTCGCCACGGTGGCCCACAGGTCGCGGCGGATCGGCATACGGCCCAGCACCTCGACGCCCTGGTCCATGTGGTCGAGCGCTTCCGCGCCTTCGGCCTGCTTGTCGGGGCTGTCGAACACGATCTCGACGTGATGCCCGCGCTCGGCCAGCTGATGCACCGTCGAATCGAAGTACCGCAGGTACCCCGGATAGTGCATCACGAAGAGGAAGCGCAGCGGCCGCGAGCTCATGCCTTCGCCAGCACTCCGTCAGCCGGAGCCGTGGTCCAACTGGTGACGGTCGGCGTCACGAGATCGGCGGCGTGCCGGTCCATCGCGATGAACCCGCCCGGCAGCAGCCGGTCGAAGACCCGGTCGGCCAGCGCCAGGTGATGCGTCTTGAACATCGTGCGCCGCGAGAAGAAGGACACCGATCGCACCCCGTAGAACGGGGCGAGGTATGAGAAGCCGCCGTAGGTCCCGACGAAGCCGCGCGACCCGGCGATGATCCGCGTCTGCCGCTCGAGGTTCTTCTGCGGATCGCGGTGCGCGTCGACGACGTGCAGACCCGACGCCGCGGTCGGCGCGAAATCGTGGTGATCGTCCAGCCGCACGCTGGTGCTGAGCAGCACGACCGGCGCCTGCGCGCTGACACGCCGCAACAGCTCGCGCGCGAACGCGTGGTTCTCAGGCGTGTCGGGGAACGGTTTGCTGAAATAGAACTTCGCCGCGATGTAATCGGCTGGCAGGCCGTCCTGCACCGGATCGCGCCCCTCGATCGGCGCCAGCCGGCGGTACGACGCAAAGGAGTCGACCACGTCTACGCTGGCGCGCTCGCGGAACAGCCCGAGAAACAGCCGGAACATCGCCGACGGATGAATGTGCTTCGCGTGCCGCAGGCCGTGCGCTTCGCGAATCCGATCGAGCAGCTCGCGATCGAGATCCCGGCTCGGCGAGTACTGCTTGCGCTTCCCTTCCGACGTCCGCTCACGAAACTGATCCGGCGTCATCAGGTCGAGCACGTCAATGTACCGCGGCGTCAGGTGACGGTACCACGGCGCGGCGCCACCGCGCGAGATCACGACGAGGCGCGCCGGGTCGAGTCCCTGTTCGCCCAGCCAGTTCAGGAACGGGATCCAGTAGAGCAGCTCGAAGCCGACTTCCCCGGTCCACGGGCCGACGATGACGTCGCCGGTGCCCTTGGCGATCTGCAGCGCCCGCTGAATCGCCTGGGTCTGCGCGACCTCGTCCTCGCTCTGCCATCCGGCGGTGCGGAGCGCCTCGAGCGTCACGTCGGTCTGGTGATGCACCAGCCCCTGCAGCGTCGTCAGCTCGTCGGTCAGCGCCGACAGCGTGCGCGCCGCCTTGCGCAGGTCGTGCCGCTGTTCGTCGATGTCCAGCCAGCGCCGCAGCAGGCGCCGCACGGCGCTCATGCCTTCAGCACCGCTTCAGTACGCTCCACCGCCCGCGTCAACGGCGACTGGTCGCCGAACGCGAGGCCGAGCACGTCGACGTCGTGCGTGTCGAGCACGACGTACGACCCGCGGCGGAAGCCGCCGAACACGCGCCGCGAGACCTCGAGGTGCTGCACCGAGAACTTCTCGCGGTGCGAGTAGAACGCGAGCGACGTCACCCCGTAGAACGGCGCCAGGTAGGACAGACCGCCGTAGGTGCCGACGAACGCCCGCGATCGGCTGATCACCTTGGTCTGGATCGCCAGGTTGTTCTGCGGCGTCATCAGGTGGTCGATGCTGTGAATGCGGCGGTTCGAGGGAATCTTCGGATCCCAGTGATCGTCGATGCGCAGGTCCGGGTTGAGGAGCACGACGTCGCCGGCTTCGCTCAGCGCCTGCAGCAGCCGCGCGACGAACAGCTTGTTCTCCTCGTTGTCCGGGAACGACTCGTTGAAGTAGAACCGGACCGCCGTGAAGTTGTCCGGCAGGTGCGGCGCGACGTCAGACGTGTCCACCGCCGGCAGCCGCTCGAACGACGTGAACTCGTCGACGACGCCCACCGACATGCGGCTCTTCCAGTACGCGTAGAAGAGCTGGTACATGTACATCGGGTGCAGCAAGTCGCATTCCTTGCTGCCGATCTGCTGGTAGGCGACCTTCAAGATCTCGCGGTCGAAGTCGGTCAGCGCCAGGTGCTTCTGCTTGTTCTCCTGCAGCCGCTGGTCGTTCTTCGTGCGGAACTGCTCCGGCGTGTAGAAGTCGAACAGGTCGATGTAGTTCTTCGTGATGTTCTGGTACCAGACGCCGGCGCCGCCGCGCGACACCACGTAGAGCCGCTCAGCGTCGAACGGGCGGTAGGTCTTCACCCAGTTCAGGAACGGAATCCAGTACAGCAGCTCGAAGCCGACCTCGCTCAGCCAGGGGCCGACGATGATCGGCTTCCCGCTGTTGGAGATTCGCTGGAGGATCTTGGGGATCGCGGCCATCTCCGCCGTCGCCTGATCGCCGGTCATCATGTCGGGCAGGACGCGCGGCACGATGTAGCGCTGCGCGAATTTCTTGGCCGGCTTCCACCGGAAGACGTTCGCCACCAGCGCGCCGAACCGCTTCTGGACGAAGCTGCCGAACGTCAACGGACGCATCTGCCGCTCGCGCTTGCGCGTCAGCCGCGACACGTAGCGCACCGCCTTCATCGCGAGGCCGATCGGGAACAAGATCGCCCGCACGAGATAGAGACCGACCGACGGCCGCTCGGGCACCGGCTGCGGGAGCGCCCCGAGCTCGACGATCGCGTCGGCCAGGATCGGCGTCGCCTCGACGTCAAGGCCGCACGGACGCACGAACGCCTGGATGAAGCGCCGCAGCCGCTCGCGCTCCTCCTCGGTCCGGTCGAGTGCGCGCGGCAGTTGCGTCACGTGCTCGTCGAGCGTCGCCGCCATCGTCAGCAGCCCGCCGCCTTCGTTGAGCAGGTAATGGAAGTGCAGCGTGCCTTCCTGCGTGCCCTGGTATTCCGGGACGCGCACCGAGAACACCGGCCGGCCGACGATGCCCGACTCGATCTGCGCAGAGGTGTTGATGCCGACCGCGGCCACCGCGTGATACATCGAGTCGAAGAAGTCGTTCTTGGTCGCGCGATCGATCGGATTGGCACCCCCGCGCGGCCACAGCGTGGCGTTCTTCAGCTCGCCTTCACCGAACTCGAACCGCTGCCAGGGCTGGATGTTCTCGGGGTGCGGGCGGATGAGGACGCCGGCCTCACGCAGCCGCGGATCCGGCGCCGTGCGCACCGCGTGGATCCAGCGGGCGATGAACTCGGCCTCGTCGGGCGCGATGAACTGCGACGAGCAGAGGTAGAGGAAGAACGGCTTGGCGGGATCGAGGCCGGCCTTCGCGCAAAACTCCTCCCGCGTGGTGGACGGACGCTTGGCGAACCACTGGTCGTAGACCGTGGCGCCGGTCACGCCGACGGCCGCCGGCTTCATGCCGTGCATCGTGACCGCTTCGCGCTTCTGCGCCTCGTTCCAGACGAACACGCGCTCCGGCAGGACGCGGATCAGCCCCTTGTTGGTCAGGTTGTCCCAGCTGTGGACGCAGAGCGCGCTGTGGATCCCGAGGCTGCGTGCCGCCTTGACGTACTCGACCTGATCGGACCCGATATCGACCAGCGGCGTGACCAGCACGACGTCCGGCTTCTGCGCGCTGATCAGCGAAGCGATCCACTCGTCGGTCGGAATCGCCCGCTCGATCAGGTTGAGCAGCGCGCCCACCGCGTTCAGGCCGGCGCGGCTGCGGACGATCGGCAGCCGGAGGAGGGTGCGGAAAAACGCCGGGATGCGTGTCGCGGCCCGCTCGCGCAGCGCCACGGCGTCCGTGTATTCGGGCGTCTCGTAGCGGACGTAGTCGGCCGCGCTGCGGACGCCGCGCGCCAGCCCGAGCCAGAAGCGCCAGGGCGTCTTCTTGCCCAATTCGCCGTACGTGATGTTCGGGTGCTCGTCGGTCAGCTCCCAGAGCAGCCGGCCGTCGCCCCACTTGTCCTGCATCATGAACGCGAGGTGGATGTCGTGACCGCGAACGGCGAGCTCGCGCAGCGTCGAGGAGAAGTTTCGGAGCGCGCCCGGATGGCGCATCGAGAACAGGATTTTCATTTCAGATCTTGTCCACCGACGCTGATTCGACGCGGTTGAAGAACCAGATGCCGGAGGCGGCGGTCAGGGCGATCGCGATCATGTGCCACGCGATGACGGTGCTCGAGATTTCGAGCGGCGTGCCGATCGTGCCGTAGCGGAACAGCTCGATGGCGCTCTCCATCGGGTTCAGCGCCACCAGCGCACGGGCCCACCCGTACTTGATGTGGGACAGCGGCCACAGGACCGACGTGAGATACATCAGCAGCGGCATCGCGTAGCGGATGCCGAAGCGGATGTCGCGATACCGCACCTGCAGCACCGAGGTCCAGAAGCCGACGGCGATCGCAAAGGTCAGGCTGATCACGACGGCGACAGGGGCGAGCAGGAGCCGCGGTTCGAGCGGGATGTACCAGATCCCCTCGTGCTGACGAAGGTAGACGTCCGCGCCCAGCAGGACGACCGACAGGATGGCCAGGAAGAGGATCGATGGTGACACCGCCGCCATCGGGAGAATCAGCCGCGGGAAGTACACCTTCGAGATCAGCTTGCGATTCCGCTCCATGCTGCGCGTGATGAACAGCAGCGAGCGGTCGAACAGGATCCACGTCGTCTGGCCGCAGAGCAGGAACAGCGGGTAGGGCGTGCCGTCGGTCGGCTTCACGTTGAGGACGCCGCCGAAGATGAGGGAGTTGAGGCCGATCGGCGCGCAGACGCGGACCATCATCCAGATCCAGCCGAACGAGCTGCGCTTGTAGAGCGTCTGCAGCGTCCGCGTCGCGAAGTACCCGAGGAGCTTGCGGTACTGCCACACCTCGACGACGCGCGCGAAGACGCTGCCGCTCTTCGGCTCGATCACCCAGTCGGCGGTCGCGGCCTCAGGCCCGTACGACATGCGGTTCGTCCTCCTTGATCGTCCACTCCAGCTCGGGGGCGATCAGTCCCTTGCGCTGCAGTGTCGCGCCACTCCGGCGTTCCGCGCCACGGAGCGGGCCCACCATCTCCTGATCGGCGTAGACCATGAACGAGAGGGCGCGGTTCATGACCAGCGCGTGCTCCTCGCCTTCACCGCGGATCAGCGTCACGCCGACGCTGACGGTGTAGCCGGTATCCGCGAGCAGGTTGGCCGGGATCTTCACCATCGCCTGGTAATTGCGATCCGGGCCGACCGCCTCCAGCTCCGCCTGCGTCGATCGCAGGACCAGCACGCCCTTGCTGTGCAGCTCGAACGAGCAGCGGGCACGCGTCTTCGCGCGCTGCGTCCTGAAGCGGACGCGGATGTACGCGTCCTCGTCCCGGCGCGGTGAGCCGATCGCCCGGCCGTCGGCCGAGAGCAGCGCCACCTCGGTGATCTCGCCGTACTTCGAGACGTGGCTGCTGCCCCGGAAATCGTCGGTTGGTGTCGCGGCGAGGCGCTCCCACACCGTGCTCTGGTATTCCGTCACCACTTCGTCCGCCGCGCCATCGCGATGGAGGCAGCCGTCCTTCAGCCAGATCGCGCGATCGCAGATGCGGGTCACGGCTTCCATGTCGTGGGACACGAACAGCACCGTCAGGCCCGTGCTGTGGGCGAGCTCGTGCACCTTGCGCAGGCAGCGCTCCTGGAAGGCCGCGTCACCGACGGCGAGGATCTCGTCCGCGAGCAGAATCGACGGCTCCATGTTGATCGCCACCGAGAACGCGAGCCGCAGGTACTGGCCGCTCGAGTAGAACTGCACCGGCGAATCGATCAGCTCGGGGAGCTCAGCGAACTCGACGATCTGGTCGAAGCGGCGCTGCACCACGTCGTGCGGAATGCCGTTCAGCGCGGCGTTCATGAAGATGTTCTCGCGGCCCGACGCCTCGTCGTCGAACCCCGCGCCGAGCTCGAGCAGCGACACGACCCGGCCGCGGCCGCGCACGTGACCGGTGGTCGGCGCGATGACGCGCGCAAGAATCTTGAGGAGCGTCGTCTTGCCCGCGCCGTTGGCGCCGATGACGCCCAGCACGGTCCCGGGCTCGACCGCGAACGACACGTCCTTGAGCGCCCAGAGCTCCTTCGAGTTCAGCAGTTCGTGGGCCAGCGGGATCGAGAAGAACGAGCGGATACGGTCGAGCCGCGACACGCCTCCGGGACGAATCTCCGTCGCGCGCCGGATCCAGTAGCGCTTGCCGAGACCGTCGACGACGAGGCTGCTCGAGGTGGTCATTCGTTACGGGATGGCTTGGACACGGTGTCGCCGTCGACGCCGCGCAGACAGAGCTTCGCCCTCTCAGTCACACTTGTAAACGTACGACTGCCGGATCGCCGCAGCGCGATCACCCAAAACTCACCAAAAATCGATTGCGGGACGCTTCACGCCCAGCGACCTGCGTCATCACCAGACGCGGCTCACGCGGATCCCGGACGCAGCACAACCTCGGCCGGAACGTGCCGAACAGACAAAAACTCGGAGAGGAATTCAGGTTGTCTGAGCAGACCCGTAATCGAGCGACAGTGTACCAGCAGGGTTCACGGCAAACAAGGACAAGACCCGAGCTGGGGCATTCGCCAGATGTCGTAGTGTCGATGGTGCGTTCAGGCGATTTCGACGAGCGCTAACCCCTCGCGCGCCGCGTACGCGACGACGTCCTCGCCACCCGCCATCAGCACGTCGTGCTTCTCCTGGATCCGGTAGGCGCGAGCCGCGTCGCACGCCGGAATGTGCGGCGCGAGATCGTTCCGCAGGAAAAACGCGTTGATGCCCGCCGGCTCGACCGCAACGAGGCGATAGCCTTTCCGCTCCGCCAGTCGCGTCCAGGCCGCCAGCGACGCCCCGTAGTAGAGCGTGTGATGGCGATGGCGATCGAATTTCGCGTCGTACGGCACGGTTACCGCGCGCGTCGGGCCGAACATCGAGTTGTATTCGAGAATCACGAGACGCGGTGAGATGGCGGTCAGCGCCTCCCAGATCCAGTAATCGACGCCGTCGAGATCCAGGCTGAAGAGATCGACCTCGCCGGCAAACCCGTTGGCCGTCACCAGGTCGTTGACGTTCTCGCGGGTCACCCACGCGTCGACCGCGGCAACGCCCGGAAAGCGGCGCCCCACCTGCTGCATCCGCGTCGTGCCGGCGCCGTCGATCATCAGGCCGGTCCAGCCCCATTCGCGCGCCAGCGCCGCCGAGTTGCCACCGCTCAACCCCGACCCGATCTCGACGAACGTGCGCGTGGCGATCCCGGCTTCCGCGAGGAGCGCCATCGTGATGCCGTCTTCCTGGTTCTGCGACGACAGGCGGAACCGCCGGGCGAGCAGCCGCTCGGGGTACGGCAGGTCATCGCGATCGAGGTACAACGCGCGCAGCGCCGCCTGCACCGCCGGTTCGACGTGGCGTGTCTTCAGCCAGATCTTGTTCAGCGACTCGAGCTGCCGCTCGATGCGCTCCAGCCGCCGCGACAGGTCCTTGAGCTGCGCCTGGGTCTGCGCCGGCGCGGACAGCGCGGCGCGGAGCCGCTGCAGTACGCCGGGACGCGGCGTTCCGGGTTGAGCCATGCGCGGTCATCGTACACTCCGCGCCCCGCCGGGAGGACCGAGTATAGTTTTCGCTCCCAGATGAACCGATCAACCGCGGGTCGCGCGGAGGACGTCGGGCAGCCGCGTCGCTGGCTCGTCGTCGCGGGCGGCGTCGTCACGTTCGTGCTGACGTTCCTCTATCGATTCCTGAGCACCGAGCTCGCCAACGATCACTTCATGCACCTCGCCGCTGGACGGCAGGTCCTGCACGGCGAGTGGCCGGTTCGCGACTTCTTCGACTTCGGGCTGCCGCTTCAGATCCTGACCTCCAGCGCGACGCTCCTCTGGTCCGGCTACAACCTCTATGGCGAGGTGCTGGTGACCTGCGCGTTCGTCGCCGCCGGAGCCGCGCTCGCGTACGTGGTCTCTGCCCATCTGTCACGCTCGCTGCCGATCGCCACCGCGGCTGGCGTGATTACGGCGCTCTCGTCACCACGTCTCTACAACTACCCGAAGGTGTTCTGGTACGTCTGCGCGCTGTGGCTGGCCTGGCGGTACGCGCAGAAACCGACGACGGCGCGGCTGGCCGTGTTCGCCGTGGCGGTCGCCCTGGCTTTTCTCTATCGCCACGATCACGGCCTGTACATCGCCGTCAGCGCGCTGCCGCTCTTCGCGATCCTCCACTGGACGGAGCCGCGGGCCGGGCTGATGGCGTTCGGACGCTGGTGCGCGATCGGCCTGCTGGTGATCGCGCCGTTTCTCGTCTTCGTGCAGGCCACTGTTGGCTTGCCCTGGTACGTGTCGGACCTGGTGCCCGGCGCGCAGGTTTCGATCGCTGCGCGCTTCAACCCGCTTCCCTTCACTGTCGATCGCACGAAGCCGTGGGTGGTCTTCGATCCGCCCGCCGATCGGCGGATCAGCGTGCGGTGGAAACCTGACCTGGACGCCGCCACCCGCGAACAACTGGAATCGGCCCATCGGCTGACCACACCGATCGCCGACCGCAGCCCCAATACGTGGAGCTATGCGGTCACGGACGAGAGCCGTGCGGCGATCAGCGCGCTGGTGAACGATCCTGCCGTCGAGGACACGAACGGCATCAACCGAGGCGCCGCCGAACTGGCGGTGCGCGAGTATTGGTACGAATCCCTGCAGCGGCGTGTGCCGCTCCTCAGGATGCACCTACTTCCCGGCCTCTTCTCCAAACCGAACACGCTGCCGGCCTTCTACTACCTCACCTTTGCCGTGCCGCTGATTGGCGTCGTGACGCTGGCGGCGGCCATTTATCGCGGCGCGCTCTCACGCCAGCAGCTGGCGGTCGTCTCGATGACGGTGCTCATGTCGCTGGTCGTCGTCGAGACGCTGGTGCGCGGCTCGCCCGACTCGCGATTGCCGGATGTCACCGGTGCCGTGGCCGTGACCGGCGCATGGGCCACCGGGTGGTGGCTCCGCTCGCGCGACGGGCGCGTGAGCCGCATCCGCGCGACGGTCGCGGTGACGGTGTTCCTGCTGGTCGCCTGGATCGTGGGCACCTTCGCCGGGGCGGGCGAAGCGCTGATCACCAGCCGCCTGCTGGCCGGACCGGCCGGCACGGTGTCGCGATTCGCCGAAATGCGGGCGCGGCTGCTGAGATATCCGATCACCAATTGGGCCGAGGATGACAACGGCTATCCCGGGCTGACGCGGTACGCATACGAGTGCACCCAGCCGGGGGATCGCCTGCTCGTGACCTGGTTCGAGCCCGCGATCTACTTCTACGCCGACCGCGATTTCGCCGGCGGGCGCGTCTTCTTCGATGGCGGCTGGCACGACTCACCACGCGACCAGCGATTCACTGTCGATCGCCTCCGCCAGCAGCAGGTGCCGCTGGTGTTCGTGCGCAACAACTTCGAGCTGATGTATCGCAAGGACTTCCCGCTGGTCGCCGCCTACGTGGACGCGAATTACGAGCGGGTGCTTCCGGCGGCGAATCCCGGCCAGATCGCCGGGTACCAGGTGTGGGTGGCGAAGTCCCGGCCGGCCGTGCGCACCTACGCGCGGCTGGGACTACCGTGCTTCCGGTGACCGGTCGCGCCAGCCATTATCGATAACACGGCCAGCGATCGGCTCCGTATTCGCGGGCGGGCGTTCGGTCGGCTCTCACCAGAATCAAGTACGGATCGTCATCCTCCACCGAGGCTGCGACGTGATAGTCGCGCGCAAGCAGATCCATCACTTGAGGGAACTCCTTCCTGACCGCACCCTCTGACCCCCGGCGCGTGAAGACAACCGCGGGCGGCCAGCGCCTGATCTTGTCGATCTCCATGTCACGTTCGAACGAAAGGTTGCCAAGCTCCGCGAGAAAGAACGCGTGCCGTGTCGCCATCAGCCGATCGGAGTAGTAGTAGATCTCCGGCGCGAACCACAGCACGAGGATCCGCTCCGACTCGGGCACGCACTCGTGGGCATACGCCGCCAGGCGGAGCGTCACCTCAGAAGGGCGCTGCTGCCAGAAGTCGATCGGCGGACTCGACATGAGCCGGCTGACCACTTCCGCGCGAATCCCACGTGACCGGCTCAGCGACTCCCAGTCGCCGGCAACCCAGGTGACTCGTTCTGTGGACTGACCCGCTCCCGCAAGACTCTTCATGAGGAGCACGATGATGACGCCCGAAGCCCCACGCGCGAGCCACTGCGTGCCAGCATGCGACTCCCGCGTCGCACGGACCGTCGTCGTCACCAGAATTCCCAGAATGATTCCCGGGAGCACGATGCCGTCCCCGACCCGGACGTGGAAGGGTTCTCGCAGGACGCCGAAGTCGACGATCAAGGCGAACACCGCGAAACAGACCAGCTGTGTTGAGGTGACGGCTGCAGGCAGGTATGGCCTCAGTGGCACTGCGAGAATAATCGCCACCAGTGGCAAGGCGAACAGAAGTATCGCCGAGGCTTCTCCGCCCTCGGCCTGCTGGCTCAGTCGCGGGAGTAAATTCAGCCGCAGCCACCAATGCTCGAAATGGCGACGCTGGGAGGGCGGCCATGCAGAGTCCGAGATCTGCGCGGACCCGCGGTCGATACCATCCGTATCCTCGACGATCGGCTCGGCGACGAGGGCGCGGACGGCATCGATGCTCCGTTCGGACAGGCGCATCGTCTGCGACACCTCGTCTCGCGTCGAGACGACTGTGAGGCCGTACCGATCGATGACCTGCTGGCGCGACTCCGCTGTGCTGTCGCGTGTCCAGCGAAGGCCGATTGATGGCGCGTACGCGTCTTGCCGATCGACGCTCACCAGATCCGACACTCGCGACAGCGGCCATCGCGGCATTGTCTGTCCGGAGATGTGTTCCTCCACCGCCGCCGTCATGCCACTCTCGATGAATCGGCCCAGCCCGTGCATCTCCACGGACGCATACACCAGCCACGGAGCGACGAGCGCGACCGTCACCAGGCCGGCCCGGACGCTCTCTCTCACTGTCTGGAGACTGACGCCGTGCGCCGCAATCATCGCGAGCACGACGGCGAGCGCCACATAGGCACCGTGGTCCGGTCGCCAGTAGTACGCCATCGCGGTCCACACGGCAAGAGCGATCGCGCACCTCGGCTCAGGCTTCTTGATGTAAGCCCACCACAGGACAGCTGCCACGGCGTAGACGATCAACTTCGGGTAGCCGTAACTGCGCGGCATCGCCACGACGAACAGCACGGCTGACAGCGTCGCGGCAGCACTCGAGGCGGTGAGGCGCCGAACGAGATCGAATACGAGATACGTGCTCGCCGCGGTCATCACACCAATGACGATCGCTTCCGAGAGCAGCCGGTACCCAAACACCATCTGCGCCAGCGCGCTGACGACGTACATGAGGACCATGCCGTAGTCGAAGAAATCCCGGATCGGCCAGTCACCGCCGAGAAGCTGAAGCGCGTAGGCGCGGTGCATGAAGTCGTCATTGACGAGCACCGACGCGTACAGCATCTTGTGGAGCGCGGCGAGAAGGGCGATCATCGCCCCGAGCGCAGGAACCCACCATCGCATCTTCACGCGAAGCACGGCAAGCCCCATTCCGCATCGATGCGGGTTGGCGTCCGATCCTTCTTGACCAGCACGCGATAGCTGTCTGGCGGCATGTTCGCCTGGCCGAAGCTGGACTCGCCTCCGAGGTCATACGCCGAGGTCAAGTACGCGTCCACGATCCCGTACACTTCGCGGAACTCACCATAATTGGAGGACTCGATCAGAACGAGTGGCACCGACTGCGATTGAAACGCGCGCACGATTCGGTCCTGGAAGCGGGTCTCCGACCAATGGTGCCCGAAGGTGTACGGCAGACCACCGGCGAACGGCCGCTGCGCGAACCAGTACAACTCTGGAAAGAACCACGATGCGTAAACGCGATCACTCGGTTGCGTGCACCGCTTGACGTAGGCGATCATCGCATCGTCCCGATGCGCTGGCACCGCGTCGAGCGTGGGTGGCGTGATGCTCAGGACGCGGACCACGTCGCGGATGCGCGAGGGCTCGGTCACAACGGGCGCCAGATGATTTGACCAGTCGGCGGCCGCCGCCAATGCCGTGAGAGCAGTCGCTGTGACGATGACGGTGGCGACGAGCGTGGTCCGGATCCAGCGGCGCCGGAATCCCCACCAGACGAGCCAGGCACCAAGAACCGCCGGCGGACCGGCCATGCCGCCGACGCGGGCGCCAATTGCCTCGCGCAGGATCAGCAGGTCGAGCAGCACCGTCAGCGCGATCACGCTCGCGACGCCCGCCGTCTCCGTGGTGGTCATCGCCGCTCGCGCGGCGACGAGCGCCACGAGCGCGACGATCGGCAGCGCCACCAGCAGGTAGAACAGAACGGCGGCGGCGTTGCTCCAGATGTCCGGCAGCACGTGCAGTCGCAACAGCGGCACTCGCTGCGACAGCCGCGTCCAGGCGGTCGTCGGATGTTCCAGCTGCATGCGCGACCGGTCGATCAGCGCCGTGTCTTCAACGGCTGGATCGTTGACGATCTGCCGAATGTGTTCGACGGACTCGTCCACGATCCCGTACGACCACGTGCGAGCCTCCAGGTTGCCGACCGCTTCCTCGCTCAGGCCCAGGCGCGACGCCGCCTGCGCACGGCCTGCCGCATCCAGTCCCGCGGGCCAGCGGATGATGATGCGAGTGCCGACCGTCGGCGCATCGACGGTGAGCCAGCGACCCATGACCAGCGGCGGCAGGCTCGTCAGCCGTGTTCGCGCACGCTCCCGGGCGCCGTAGGTCACCATCTGATCGATCGCGTTCGTCAACCCGCCGTTGAACTGAATGAAGACGAGGAACGGGGCCGCGGCCACCGCCGTCGCGACGATCAGCCGGGTGGCGTCGCGAGCCGCGGGACGGCTGAAACCGTGCACCACGAGGATCCCCACGAGCGACACCACGGCGATGTACACGCCGTTGTCGTAGCGGAACAGTCCGGCCACGACGATCGTCGCGGCGAGAGCACTCAGGCGCCCGAGCCGCGGTGCATCGAGGTAGCGCCACAGGACGAACAGGCCGAGCGGATAGAACAGGACCTTGTCGTAGTCGTAGGCACGCGGCAACGAGAGCCATGCCACCGTGGCCGCCGCGATGCCGGCGAGCGTCGAGCCGGTCAGGCGACGCACCAGGAGCAGGACGAGCAGACTGCCGGTGGCGATGAACACGGTATTCAGCAGCAACTCGCCCAGCAGGTTGTCACCGAGCAGCCGCTGCAGGATCGCGGAGCTGATCTCGGTCAGGTAATAGCCCGGATCGAGGTAGTCGCGGAAGGGCAGCGCCCCGTAGGCGGCGATCTGCCGCGCCGGGGAAATGCGGCCGAACTGGTCGTTGGTCAGGCTGTAGGTGCCGATGGACAGTGCGAAAGCGGCGCACCAGAACAGGCCCGGCACCATCCAGCGCCAGGGGGCCGGCGAATGCTGGACATCGGCCTGCACGCGTTCCGTCAATACGAACGGCCGCTCTTGGCGGTCCAACCGGTGCGCTGCTCGCCCGAGAGCAGGTCAATCAATCGCTGCTTTGCCGCATCGTCAGGGCTGAACTGGGCCTGGTACACGTAGCGCTCGAGCTCGGCGGGCGCATCGGGCGGAACCGAGGCGCCGTGCGCGCCGGTCGAATTGAGGAAGATGAGCGCCGAGTTGCGAGCACCCGGCACGTCGCGCACCAGCTCGCATTCGCGCTCCTCGACCCAGAACGGATTCTTGTGCGACGGCTGGCGCTCTTGCTTCCATCGATACAACTGCGTGCCGTACACGTGATCCGCCCCGCGCTTCTGCAGGTAGATCAGCGCGGTCAGAAATGCCCACCGGGGATCGCGGTGCGGGCGTATCACGTACCCCGGACGCCGCAGCAACAGCCGCGAATTCCACACCTCCAGCTCGAGGCGGGACTCACGCCAGTTGCCGAGCGTCGGCCAGTTCGTCGCGACGAATTCGTCGAGCGCCGGCTGGAACTTCTCGATGACCGCCGGGACCAGCGTCTCTTCGACGACACGAGTGACAAAGAAGTCCCACACCAGCCGGCTGTAGGCGGGCGCAAACCCGAACGGCACCTGGAGCTCTTCGCGAGTCGGATCGTGGGGGTACGGCTTGAAGAACACGCGCGGCGGCAGCGCCCGCAGCATCTCGTCGTAGAACTCTTCCGGCAGCAGATTCTCGAGGACCACGTACGGACACGGCTCACGCTCGAGCGCCGCGGCCGCCACGACGCCACGCACGTGCCGCTGGATAACCGTGACATCGATCGCCGCCTGGAACGCGGCGACGCGATCGGCAAACAACGCGTCCTTTTCGTACGCAACCACGCACTGCTCGACCTTCGCCTCGAGCTGCGGCAATCGATCGAGGGCGTTGATGATGCGCTGCGCCGAGCGGACCGCACGAACCGGATTCAACCGTGAAAGCGTTCTCAGCATGCAGCTCCAGCGCTCAGCTCACGTCCACGATTCCGCGGCCGGTGTCCGCGGCCCATTTGTAGACGTCGATGTCCTTCCGCCGGATCAGGTCGTTGTACTTCTCGCTGATCCGGTAGACGCTCGCCGGGTCGACGGCGGGGATTTCCGGTGCCACGTCGTTGCGGACGAAAAACGCGTTCACGCCGGTCGGGTCGACAGCCACCAGACGGTACCCCTTGGTCGCGGACAGCCGGGTCAATCCCGCGAGCGACGCGCCAAAGTAGCAGAAGCGATGATCGCGGCGGTTGAACTGCGGGTCGTAGGGAATCGTGACCGCACGATCCGGCCCGAACATCGAGTTGTATTCCAGCATCACGACGCGGCCGCTGCAGGCGGTCAGCGCCTGCCACACCCAGTAGTCGTTACCGTCCACGTCCACGCTGAGCAGATCGACCTCGCCGGTGAAGCCGTGCTGCTCCAGCAGGGCGTTGACCGATTCGGGAGTGATCCACGCGCAGACGGCCTTCACGTGTGGATACCGGCGCGCGGCCATCGCCGCCTTGCCGGGATCGCCATCGACCATCAGCCCGGTCCAGTCGAACTCCGTGGCGAACATCGCGGCATTGCCGCCAGAGCTCCCCGACCCGAGCTCGACGAACCGCTTTCCGCTGACGCCGATCTGACGAAACAGCGCCAGCAGCATCCCGTCTTCGGAGTTCTGGGAATGCAGCCGGAACGCGCTGGCGGTCAGGCGCTGGGGGTACGGCAGCGACTCCGGCTGCAAGTAGGCCGCGCGAGTCAGGCCATCGACGCCGGCCTGGAGCCGGCGCAGCTGCCGCGCCACCTCGTCCCGCTGCTCGGCGAGCGCGTGCAGGTCCTCCTGCAGCTTGGCGAGCGACTCGGTGCGGCTGTGCAGCTGGCGCAGCTGCTTGACGACGGTCTCCTGCTGCTCGGCGAGCCCGTGAAGGTCCTTCTCGATCCGCGCGATTCGCCGCGAGAGCTTTTCTTCCGCCGCCGAGTCCGGCTGCCGCAACCCGAGGCGCTCCCGCCAACGCTGAAGCATGGGCCCTCAGTCTACTGCGTCGCGCGCGTCTATCCGAGTTGGGTCGCGACCTGATACAGCGGCCGCTCTGGCGTATCCGTGGCGACGGCCTCCTTCATCAGCGTGCGCAGGCGGGCAAGGTCCGCGAGCACGGTGAACGTTCGCGACAAGCCGTACTTGGACCGGCCGAACCGGCGCGGGCGATGGGTCACGACCACCTCCGCGATGCGGCCTCCCAACTGACTCGCGAGCGCCGGCAGATACCGGTGCATGCCGGGCCGAAGGCGGAGCGGCTTGACCACCTCGGCGCGGAAGACCTTCAGCGAGCAGCCGTTGTCGTGCAGGCGGATGCCGGTGACCACACCGAGCAGGAAATTGGCGGCGACCGACGGCACTTTCCGCGTGAGGAAGCTGTCGTGGCGAGTCTGGCGCCAGCCGCAGACGATGTCACGCTCGCGCGCAAGCGCCAGCAGCCGCGGAATGTCTTTCGGATCGTTCTGCAGGTCCCCGTCCAGCGTCACGATGAAGGATCCTCGCGCCGCGGCGAACCCGGCGGCGAAGGCGGCAGTCTGGCCGAAGTTGCGAGTGAAACGAATCACCCGCACCCGCGGGTCCTGTCGATGGAGTTCGGCCGCGCGATCGAACGTGGCATCGGTGCTGCCGTCGTCGACCAGGATGACTTCGTAACGCGTGCCGTCTCGATCGAGCACCGCGGTGAGTTCGTCGTACAGCGGCCGGACGTTGGGTTCTTCGTCCTTCAACGGGACCACGATCGAAAGATCCGGGCTCGGCGTCGGCGTCACAGCAGCGTGGGATCGGTTCACTGACTAAGCGTGGTCGCGGGTGGCGGCCAGGATGCGATCGACGAGCATCACATCATGGCGCCGTCGATACGCCGACGGAAATTCCGTCAGGCCCCACTTCGCGTTGAGCACCAGCGTGTCCTCGATCCGGTTCTCCGCCTGGCGCCACTCCGCGTCCGACCAGCCGCACGCGCGGACGACCTGCTCGTACACGCGTTCGAACCGCTGCCGCGGGTCGAGGACGTCGTCATACGACTCGTCGAACAGCCCGTCGAACGTGGCGAACCCGAAGTCCCGGATCATTTTCAGCGCGCCGGGGTTGCCGAACACGAGCAGCGGCTGGAAATTGACCAGCGGCTTGATCACCTTTTCCGTGACTCGCGACGGTCGCGGCCGCATCTCGGTTTCGGTAATCACGGTGAACCAGGACTGGTCGTACTCCGCCAGATCGCTCGCCATCGATGCCTGGCCAAGGTCGATGTTCTTCCATCCATGCCGCTCGAGACCGAGCAGCACACGCCCGAGGCCGTCAAGATGATCGAGCCATGGCGCCAGCTCCGCAACCAGGTCCTCGAATCCCGGAAGAGCCCGCTGCAGGTCCGCGACGGTGGGCCGGTCCTTCCCGGGCCGGCTCCCCTGCCGCCTGAAGCCGCCGAACGACACGTACCCGTCGTCCCAGAGCCCGTCGCGCAGCAGGCGCAACAGAAACAGTACCTTCGTCGGCCGCGGCGTCCGGTTCAGGCAGACGAACTTGCGCGGACGCGCGGCCGGCCGGCCGCGGAACGCCTCGAGCCGCTGACGGAACACCTCGGCGCCATTCGCCTGGAACTCGTTGAGCGCGTACCAGATCCAGTAGTCGTGCGTGAGGACCGACACCGGCGTGAGACCGTTCGACGCGCAGTACTGCTGATAATCCGATTGGTATTGACGGTCCTGGGTGACGTAGACCGACTGGCCGGTCGTGCCGCCCAGTTGCCCGATGGTCGCGTGCAGGGCTGCCGTGATATCGGGCTTGTGTCCGACGCCCTCGAGCGACGTGTCGAATACCAGGCCGGCGCGACGCGTCTCGATCGCCGCGCGCAGATCGGCGGGCAGCGTCAGGGCGTCGATATTGTCGAATCGCCGGTGGCGGCTGCAGGGAAACACGACCAGGTCGGCACGCTGCTGGTCGGCGCCGCGCACGATCTCGACGCGGGCATCCTGTATCGAATCGAAGAGATGCCGTCCCTCGGCCGCAATGGCAACGGCGATCCGATCAGGCGACACCGTGACTACTGGCAGCGCTCTGGACGCTTTCGCCGAATGCGGCGTCATCCAGACGCATCGACATCGTCGGATCGCCGTAGGTGGCCTCCCGGAACCGCTCCAGCGTTCGCAGGAATCGGGTCATCCGGGCGTACGAGGCGTACGGCAGTTCGTCGATCTGCCGCTGAAACTCCGCGCGAACGACCCGGTGCAGCACCAGGTCCTGCGCGTTGAGGTCACGAATGAACGCCAGGTCCTCGACCGACGTGGCGTACTCGCTGCGCTCGCGTCGCACCAGGCGATTGTTGAACAGGCACAACGGAAAGCCTTCGCGGACGTGCAGCATGAAGATGAACTGATCGAACGCCTCCGTGCAGCCAACGAGGGCGTAACGGTTCTGTAAACCTTCCTTGATCTCCTGCTCGTCGAAGCGCCCTTGACCGAGCAGTTGCACGGACTGGAGGTTGGGAATCTCGTACTTCTGCACGAACTCCCGCAACCCCATCCTGTGCTCGCGGACGTCGGGCCAGAGCGCCTTTTCGTCGGCATGAAACATTGCATGCAGGTACGAGGACACGACACGATCGACCGGGTCCCGGACCAGCGTGACGAAGCGCGCGTCGGGGAGTGACCCCCGCAGCGTGTCGGCCCGATGCCCGGCGACAACCTTGAAGCCACGCCGACGCTCGGCCGGCAGCGCGAGGAAGCGCTCGAGGTCTTCAGCGTTCTTGTCTCCCCCGGACAGAATCCAGCGCTCGTTACGAGGGAAGGCGGCGATAAGATAGGACCGCCTGAAAGTGGTGCCCGCGGTCTTCGGGATGTGATCAAATACCACCAGCGAGCCGGAACCGCCGGGACGATCAGTTGCAATGGCAAGCGAACGATCGCCCGCCGCGCGGTGGTTCGCGCGTGAACGGACGAAAAGCCTTTTGAAGAGGTTAGGCACGGCCGATGTCAAGAACGTCAGTGCTTATTATTTCAATCCTCGCACGTGGTTAACGAGCGCTCAACAAATTTACCGTGCATCTGGCTGACCGGGCTCAGCGGATCCGGGAAGTCGACCACCGCCACCGCGCTCGCGCAACGTCTCGACACGCTGGGACATCGCGTGCGGATTCTGGATGGCGATGCCGTGCGCGCGCGGTTCTCCCCGACGCTCGGCTACTCGCGGCAGGATCGCGAAGCCAACATCCTGCGCGTCGCGCACATGGCCCGCGAGGCGCTGGACAACGGCGAGATCGCCATCTGTGCCCTCATCAGTCCGTACCGCGAGATGCGTGAGCATGCCCGGGACATCATCGGCGCCGAGTCGTTTATCGAGGTCTTCGTCGATGCGCCGCTCGCGGTGTGCGAGTCACGGGATCTCAAAGGGCTCTATCGGCGCGCCAGGAACGGCACGCTGACCGGCATGACCGGCATCGACGACCCCTACGAAGCTCCGCTGTCCCCGGACGTCAGGCTGACGACGGCGGCGACGACGCTCGAGGAGAGCGTCGAGGCGCTGCTGCGAATCCTGGAACAACGCGGCGCCATCCCCGCGGCATCGGCCCGCCGCTAGTCAGCGCGATTCGACCGGGTCGGGCACGCAGGGCGTCTCCCGAGTCGCCGGGTTGCCGACCCGCTGCTGCGATCTCAGGACGGTCAGCGCAAACGCGAAATCGCGCCGCTGAAACTGGCGCCGCGCGATCACGGTCAGCGGCTCCCCGAGGGAGGCGTAATGTGCCGTCATCTCCTGCGCCAATGCCGCCTGCCGCTCCAGGGACGACAGAATGCCGATGCAGGGGGCCCGGGTCAGATGTTCACGCGTCAGCTCGGCAATCGGCGACGCCGGGCTCTTGCGGTTGAACAGGTTCGTGAACCAGGCGCGGGTGGCCACATAGCTGTCGAACACCTGCTGGCTGTGGAGCGGTCCCTGCGCCGTCGGCAGCTCCTCACTCGACATCCAATACTTGATTCCAATCAGGGTCGGATCGAGCTGATGCGTGAATGCGTCGGCCTCGTGAAAGGTCTCGAGCATCTCCTGGCGCGTCCCGGGAGTCCCGATGCCATAGGCCTGCGGCTGTGGCGCCACCCACGTGTTCACGAGCGCAAACCAGAGCGCTACGATCACGACACGAGCGGGGCGCGGCGACAGGCGCGCGATGGCCACGCCGGCAAGGCCGAGCAGCAGTGGCGGAACGATGGCGGGTGTGGGGCTGAGACCCACACGCGCGGCTAGCGAGGCCATCATCGCCGGAAGGGTCGTCGGCACGAACAGCAGCGCGCCGAGCACCATGAAGGCCGCAACGACCAGCAGCGTCGTGCGGCCCGCACCTGCGGCGGCAGGATTCCTCAATGCGGTGGCGACGGCCGGGAACGCGTGCAGGTACAGCACGAACGCCATGTAGTCGTAGTCGAGGGTGGTCTCGCGCGTCCAGAACTGGAAAACGCAGGTCAGTGCGAGCGCGACGCATGGCAGCGCGACGAGCGTCCCTTCGGGCCGTTGCTCGGTCTTCCACAACCGATAGCCACTGGTCAGCCCTGTCGCGGTCATGACGATCGGCAGGACCAGGTAAGTGGCCTGCGGCAGCCATTGGTTCGTGGGCAACCACCAGGGATCGCCCTTCGAGAGCTTGAGCGCGATTTCCAGTTGCGGCAGGAAGAACAACCATTCGCCGCCGGTCGCCCGATTGACCGCCGCGAGTACGGCCGTCAGTCCCACCCCGCCGGCGACGGCCGCCAGCGCCACGGTGCGCCATCGAACCCATCGCTCGCCAGGCTCGACGGTCAGGGTGCCCCAGCAGAGAAGACCGAGAAGCGGGGCGAACACCGCCAGGAACACGTGCGTGTGGACGGCGGCCGCATAGCACGCGCCGGCCGCAGCGGCCCAGGCGACGGTCCGCTGGCGCGCTGATGCCGCACGGGTGACCAGCCAGCAGGCCCACAGGTAATAGCCGGCCGCCGGCAGCGCCTGGTAATACCAGCCCCCGGGCGCGTGCATTCCCACACAGCACGCGAGCAGCACGCTGACGAAGGCTGCCGCGTGCCGGTCCTTGATCGCGTCGCGGACGTGGAGATAGAGCGCCACGGCGGCGCTCGCCAGCGCGAGGTACGCCAGGACGCGAGCCGCGGTCACCGCGGAAAACAGCGAGTGCGCCACGGCGCCGGGAAGGACCCAGGGCAGGCGGGAAATCTTGTAGTTGCTGTTGTCGTCGAAGACCCAGAGGTGTTCGGGGTAGTGCCAGAAGTAGCCGAGATAGATGAACGAATCAAGCCAGCCGGGAGGATCGAAACCGAACGCGTCGTTGCGGGCCCCCAGCAGGACGGCGGGTGGCAGCAACGGGAACAGCAGGAACGAGTCGAATCGACGCGTGCGGCTCACGCCGGACCGCTCCGGGTCCCTGACGCGTGGGCCGTCTACCACTTCCTGGCGTACCTGCCGGGCGTCGGCAGCCCTTCTCGCGCGACCGGGATGAGCACCCGCCGGAGATCGACCATCGGCGGGACGGCCTCCCACGCGAAGTCCATGAACGACGCCCGTCCCTGCAGGCGCATCGGCGCATCCGCCAGCCCCCAGTTCGGTGGGTTGGCGTAGCTGACGCCGCCCTGGTGCCACCGTCGGTCGCCCCAGTGCGCTTCCGCCTCGCGCCCCGCATACGCCTCGGGCTCCAGCCGATAGCTGCCAGCGTGATTCACGTGGTAGACGGGGCCGCCGATGTCCTCGATCCGCAACCCGCTCGACAGCGCCTTGACCAGCAGGTTGCGGTCGATCCCGATGCGCGCCACCCGGTAGATCTCGTTGAAACCGCGGATCTCGTGAAAGGCGTCGCGATCGAGGAGCACGAAATCGCCGGTGGCGCTGCCCATGTACGGCGGCTTCAGTACATGCGCCGGCCCGACAAGGTTGCCCGGATCCTCGAGCACGTTCCAATCGACGCTCGCGGCGTCGATGGTCTCGCTCAGATCGTGCCGCGCCGCCCGGTACAGGACGCCGCGCTCCAGCGTGCGCTGTTCGAGCGCCTCCAGCACGCGCCGCCCGAGGAACACGTCGCAGTTCGAGACGAGCACGACGCTGCCGTTCGCGCGCCGGATACCGACGTTCTTGGCGAGGAACTCGAGGTACTCGAGATGCGGGTTCAACGACAGCACCTGGTGGTACTGGCGATCGACGACGTACCAGCGGCAGCGGCCGGGATCGAGCTCCGGCACCTGATCGAGGACGAGGTCGCACAGCAGCGGCGCGTCGGCGGGCGGCGCCCACTCGACGAAGGCCACTTCGTGCGGCACCCCGCGCGCGGTCAGTTCGCGGAGGTTGAAGCGGAGCGTGCCCAGTAAGCGGGCGGTGAAATCGCCGCCGTAGCTGTCGTTACGGCCGGTGAGAACGAGGGTGAGATACGGCGCGTCAGGAGCGGGCACCGGTTTCCGCGGACGGCTGGTGAATCGTGGCGCGGGTCCGGACGTCGAGCACGTTCGCGGCGCCTTCGAGGATGTCGAGCTTCACCTCGACGGCCATCAACAGCTCGCGCGTCACCGCGAGCTCGCGTTCAAGATCGCGCAAGCGCGCCTGCAGCGTCTCGAACTCGGCCGCGCGCTCTTTCCAGCGGTCGGAGGCAATGCGGAACTTCTCGGTGGACTTCGCCTGCTGCCTCGCCTCGGCTTCCAGTTCCTTGACGCGCGCAGCCGCTTCGTTGGCCCTGGCCTTCCAATCCACGGTGCGCTCGTCCACGCCGGCCGCCCCCTTGTTCGCCGCCGGCGACTTCGCGCCCGGCGCGCTCCGCAACGGCGACAACACCTGTCGTAACAGACGATTCACGGTTAACGCGCGAGTATACTACGGCGTTGCGGTCGGCCCGGCCGCTGAGTCTTCGATGAGCGAGTCACCCAAACCGTCACCGCGCCTCGTCCAACTCGATCGCATCCTCTCGTTGTCGTCATCGACCGCGGCAGGACGTGGAGCCGGCGATCGCAATGTCCTGATCCTCAGCGCCGTCCCGCTCGAACGCATTCAGGCATTGACCCTCGAGCTGCAGCAGCGAACGGCCGCCGCTGCCGACGACTTCGATCATCTCGCGATGCGCGTCCTGCTGAACGAGTACCGCGCCGCCGTCGCGAGCCTCCGGTCCGTGACCACCGACGTGGACGCGCGTCTGCACGACGCCGCCCGCCGGATCGCCACGCACCAGAAAGCGCTGCATCGACACGAGAAAAACGCCATCAAGACCGGCGACCGCTGACGCGACGGAGGGAACGGGGAACGGAGAGCGCGGAGGAAACGGATTCACAAACGGGGGAACGGGGCTAACGGGGACGAACGGAGGCGACAAGCCTGGTTGGCAAGCGATCGCGAATCGGTTGGCGGCTGACGGCCCGCTTCGCGGGCCTGTGCTGGTGACGAGAGGACGTCAGATACAAACCGCGCAGATCACAGATGCGGCTTGTATCTGGCGTCCTCTCGTCGCCAGTGCCGCCGAAGGCGGCCAGCCGCCACTCTCCGTTCGTCTCCGTTCATTCCGTTGCCCCGTTTGTGAAACCGTTATCACCGTCCACTCCGTCCCCCGTTACCCCCGACGCCTCCGCTCCCCGTTAACTCCGTCCCCCCCGCTATCCGGTAACCGGACGCGGTCTAACGTCACCAGCGGCGGCACGGCCGCCCACGCGAAATCCAGGAAGTGGATCCCCGGCCTGACCTCGCGCATCGGCGCGTTCCACAGCCCCCAGTTCTCGTCGTTCTCGTAGATCACGTCGTGCTTCCAGCGGCGATCACCCCACGGCGCATCACCCGGCCGATCCGAATACAGCTTCACCTGTGAGTTCAAGGTGCCCCGGCCGACGTGGTACACGGGCGCGGACAGCGGCGTGATCGCCAGCCCTGACGAATACGCCTTCATGCAGAAGTTGCTGTCCATGTGCACCTTCGCCGGGCGATAGACCTCGTTGAAGCCGCGGAGCTGCTGGTAGCTCTGGTGATCCAGCAGCAGGAAATCGCCGGAGGCGTTGGTATAGAGCGGCGGCCGAACCTCGTTGATGGTGTCGTAGTTGCGGTCGTCCTCGAGCACCGCCCACGAGACCCGATCGCAGTCGATGTTGTCCTTCAAGTCGACTCGCACCGAGCGATACAACACCCGCGGCTCCAGCGCCCGTTGCTCGAGCACATCCAGCACGCCGCGACTCAGATAGATGTCGGTATTCGTGGTGAGAATGAAGTCGCCGCGGCAGCGCCGGATGCCGATGTTCTTGGCGATGAATTCCTGGAACTGCAGTTTGGGATTCAGGCTGTACGCGTCGTGGTACGTCAGGTCCGCCACGAAGGACACCAGCGTGTCGGGGACCAGTTCGGGATATTCGTCCGCCAGCACCTCGGCCAGCCACGGCTTTCCCGGTACCGGACGCCATTCCGCGAGCACGAACTCGTGCGGGATCCGGCGTGCCGAGAGTTGCGCGTAGTTGAACTCGAGCGCTCGCCGCAGACGGGTGTTGAAGTCGCCGCCGAAGTTGTCGTTACGGCCGGTGAGGATGATCGAGACGTAAGGCGAGGCCGCAGCCGTCATCTGCCACGAATCATACATGCGGCCTGGTCAGCGGCCGCCCGTGATGCCGGGGTGCGTTGCAGCCAGCAGCAGCGCGACATGACTCGCCAGGCCCACCTCCTCGAGCAGTGCCGGGCGCGTGAAGAGATCTTCCACGCGCACCGCGATCACCTCCGGCTGCTCCATGTCCGGCGCCGCCGCGGCCGCGACGACACGGCAGCCGGTCGCGCGGAACAGGTGGGCCGTGTTGCAGCCCTGATTGCCGTTGGTGCGCAATGCGGCGACGCTCTGCCAGGCGCCGGCGGTCATGCCGAGCTCCTCGCGCAGCTCGCGGCGAGCGGCGTCGAGCGGCGTTTCGCCCGGCTCGATCGCACCACCGGGGAAGCCGAGGCACACCCGGCGCAACCCGTGCCGGTACTGCCGCAACATCCGGATGCTGCCATCCTCCATCTCCGGAAAGATGAGCACGTAGTCCGGCAACTGGATGGCGTAGTAGTCGTCGATGACGTGCCCATCCGGCAGCCGCACCGTCTCGACGGCGATCTCCTGGATCGGTCCCGCGCGGAAGACCGTCTTGCGCTCCAGCACTTCCCACTCACGTGACGTCGCCATCCTCGTCCACCCTGTCTCATCCAGCCGTCAGAAACGGCCGCGCTTCGTTGACGCAAGCGGAAGCGGGCCATATACTTGTCGGGTTTTCAACGCTCTTTTCCCCGCGTCATTTGACCCGCTGGACCCCCCGCGTCCGCGTGGGATTCTGAGTATCAGTACGTACGGAAGGTCCTCATGAAGATATCTGTGATAGGCCTCGGCAAGCTCGGCTCGCCGCTGGCGGCCGTGCTGGCCAGCAAAGGATTCCCGGTCGTCGGGACCGACCTGAATGTCGACTTCGTCAACGCCATCAATGCGGGGAAGGCACCCGTTGACGAACCCCGGCTGCAGGAGCTCATCGACGAGAACCGGGAACGCCTCCGCGCCACCAGCGATGCGCAGGCGGCCGTCGCGGAAACAGACATCACCTTCGTCATCGTCCCGACACCGACCGATCCGGCAACGGGCCGGTTCACCAATCGTTTCGTCGTCAGCGCGATGGAGACGGTGGGCGCCGGGCTGCGACGCAAGAGCGGCTATCACGTCGTCGTGATTACGAGCACCGTGATGCCGGGATCGACCGGCGGCGAAATCCGCGCCGCGCTCGAGGCACACTCGGGCCGGCGCGTCGGCGACTCGCTCGGCCTCTGCTACAACCCCGAATTCATCGCGCTCGGCAGCGTCGTGCGCGACATGCTGCAGCCCGACATGATCCTGATCGGCGAGTCGGACACGCACGCGGGTGACGTGCTGCAGCTGATCTACGAGCGCAGCTGCGACAACAAGCCGGTGTTCCGCCGCATGAACTTCGTCAACGCGGAACTGACCAAGATCTCGGTCAACACGTACGTCACGACGAAGATCTCGTACGCGAACATGCTCGCCGACATCTGCGATCGCATTCCCGGCGCCGACGTGGACGTCGTGACCCAGGCCGTCGGATCCGATTCGCGGATCGGAACGAAGTACCTGCGAGGGGCCATCGGCTACGGCGGCCCCTGCTTCCCCCGCGACAACGTCGCGTTCTCGGCGCTGGCGCGGACGCTTGGCGCCCGGGCGGAACTCGCCGAAGCCACCGACAGCCTCAACGACTACCAGGTGGACCGTGTCGTCGCCGCCGTCGAGGCGCGCACCAACGGCAAGACCACGGTAGGCGTCCTCGGTCTCTCGTACAAGCCCGAGACGGGCGTGATCGAGCGCAGCCAGGGCGTGACCGTCGTCGAACGGCTCCTCGCCCGCGGTCACGAGGTCGTCGCCTACGATCCGAAGGCACTGCCCGAGGCGCAGGCCGCGATCAAGCGGCCGTTCACCGCCGCCACCAGCGCGGAAGCGTGCGTCCGCGCGGCGTCCATCGTGGTGGTCATGACGCCGTGGCCCGAGTTCCGCGCGATCCCGGTGGACGCGTTCGCCCGCTCGTCGCGGATGTCGGTGATCGACTGCTGGCGCGTGCTGTCGCGCGAGGAATACGCCGGCGTCGCCGACCTCGCCTACCTCGGCGTCGGCGCAACCGACCCAGTCGCCAGCGTCGTCTAGGAGCAGATCAAACCAACATGGCCAAGAACGACCTCGTGGTGGTGACCGGCGCCGGTGGGTTCATCGGCGGCCACCTGATCGCCGACCTGCGCCGGCAGGGTTTCACCCGCCTGCGCGCCGTGGACATCAAGCCGCTCGACCAGTGGTACCAGCGGTTCGACGATGTCGAGAACCTGACGCTCGATCTCAGTGAGAAGGCCGCCTGTGAGCGCGCCTGTGCCGGCGCGGCGCTGGTTTACAACCTGGCTGCCGACATGGGCGGCATGGGCTTCATCGAGCTGAACAAAGCACTGTGCATGCTGACGGTCCTGATCAACACGCACATGCTGATGGCGGCGCGCCAGGCCGGTGTCGCGCGCTTCTTCTACTCCTCGTCGGCGTGCGTCTACGCGGCCGAGAAGCAGACCACGGCCGCCGTCACGCCGCTGCACGAGGGCGATGCCTACCCGGCGATGCCGGAAGACGGCTACGGCTGGGAGAAGCTGTTCAGCGAGCGGATGTGCCGCCACTTCACCGAGGACTTCGGCGTCGAAACACGGGTTGCGCGCTATCACAACGTCTACGGCCCCTATGGCACGTACGACGGCGGCCGTGAAAAGGCGCCCGCGGCGGTCTGCCGCAAGGTGATCCAGGCGCAGTTGTCGGGTTCAGGCCAGATCGAAATCTGGGGCGACGGCGAGCAGACCCGCAGCTTCACCTACATCGACGATTGCCTGGTCGGGACCCAGCGGCTGACCCACAGCGACGTGCGTGAGCCGCTGAACATCGGCAGCGATCAGCTGGTCACCATCAACCAGCTCGTCGACATCGTCGAACAGATTGCCGGCGTGAAGCTGAAGCGGAATTACAAGCTCGATGCGCCCAAGGGCGTGCGCGGCCGCAACAGCGACAACACGCTGATTCAGCAGAAGCTCGGGTGGGCGCCGTCGATCCGGCTCGAGGACGGCATGCGCAAGACCTATGAGTGGATCTACGAGCAGATGACCAGCGACGTCGACAGCCGTCGCCGCGTGTTCGTCTAGCGCGGCTGCTTCGTCAGGTTCTCGATCTGCTCGTCGCGCCGCCTGAGGCGATCGATCAGGTCGGCCGTCTTGCTCTTCAACTCGTTCACCCGCGAGCGGAGCCGTTCCAGTTCCGCGTCCCGTTTGCCGGATGCGGTACCGCCGGCACCCTGCCGGGCAGCCTCCGGCTCGCGACGCCGGCGATACAGTGATTGCGGGTCGGCCTCGAACGCGGCGATGTAGTCGCGGTACGCGCCGGGAGTCGTGCGGTCAGGTTCGGCCAGCTGGTCGAGCAGCGTATCCGACACGTCAGCGACGACCTCGCGGCGATTGACGAGGAGCTCGGCGGCGCAGTCGGGCATGCCGAACAGGTCGAACAACGACGCGAGCTTGAGCACGCGCTCCCGCGTGGCCTCGTAAGACCACATCGCCGGGTAGTTGGGGTCGGCGAGGTCGCGCAGGTAGACCGCCTCTCCCCACAGGGCCTGACCCGTGGTCGTCTGCGCCGGGATGTCATAGACGAACGGCGCGGGCAGAGCGGCGCGGCTGTAGCGGTAGACCTCGAGATCGAACAGCGAAAACCCGTGGCCGCGCAGGAAGCGATCGATGTTCGCGAACGTGTTGGCGTGATCGTCGAGGGCGCCATGGAACTGTGCCTCGATCGAGATGCCGAGGACGCCGCCCGAGCGAAGCAGCGCATCCGCGCCGAGCAGCACTTCCACATCATGGCCGTCGGTGTCGACCTTCAGGAAGTCCACTGACGGGCGCGCCGCGAGCGGAATGAAGTCGTCGAGCACCACCACCCGCTCGGTAAAGACGGGCGCACCGGCGCTGGCCACCTTCACCGACTCGGCGTAGTTCATGCGCATCAGTTCCTGCGCGCGCGCCGCGCTCACCCGTTGAAACGGATCGTTGTTCTTCGACCGGATACGATCGTTGCGGAGATCGGGCGGAAACAGGCGGTCGAAGTCATGGCAGCTCACGAGCGCCGCTTCGTACGAGACCTTGGAGCCCGCTGCCGCCTGCCGCAGGCGCTCCGCTTCATCGACCAGCGGCTCGAAGCCGATGGCCTTGAGCCGATTGCCGAAGACCGACCAGTGGCGGTCGATGCCGCCGCTGGCGCCGACGTCAATCAGGAAGAAGTCGGAATCGCCCCACAGGCGCTCGGCGACGATGCGCGCCAGGAGGGCCGGCGCCCGATTCAGTCGGTCAGTGGACATACGGGAAGGAAATCGTAGCGCACCTCGGCCAGCAGTTCCGGCCGACCGACCCCGGCGATTACCATATCGCCTACCGTTAGCGAGTGAGGACGAGGGATGAGCAGTGAAGTGATTCGGGCGAACGTCGAGGTGCATTCGCGGCTGGTCGAGGTGTACGGAAACGAACCGCACTTCCGGCCGGAGAACCAGGCGAAGGTGCGCGACATCCTCGCCGACCTGCGCCGCCGGGCGACGGGCGGGAAGCTGCTCGACATCGGTTGCGGCACGGGGTTCATCATCAACCTGGCGCGCGACCTGTTCGACGAGATCCACGGGCTCGACGTGACGCCGGCGATGCTCGCCAAGATCGATACGTCGCGGGGAAACATCACGCTCCACAACACCAACGCGGAGCATCTCCCCTTCGGCGACGGCGAGTTCGACGTGGTGACCGGGTACTCCTTCCTGCATCATCTCGAGGACTTCCGGCCGGTGCTGCGCGAAGCGTTCCGCGTGTTGAAGCCCGGGGGGCTCGGCTACTTCGACCTCGATCCGAATCGGCTATTCTGGAAAGCCCTGATGGACCTCGAGGCTGACGCCGGCCGGACGGCGGCCTCGTCTGACATCATCCAGCGTGAGATTCAGGCCATCCTGCACCTCGACGAGCAAGTCGAGGCCGAGTACGGCATTGACCGGGAAATCTTCAAGCGAGCCGAACCGATGAAGGCGTTTCAGGGCGGCCTCGATCCAGCCGAATTCGAAGCGGCGGCGCGGGCGTGCGGCTTCAGCCAGTGTGACGTCCGCTTCGAGTGGTATCTCGGCCAGGGGGCCGTCATGCACGGGCAGTCCTTCGAAGCGTCGCAGACCGTCGAAGCCTACCTGCGGCGAGCGCTGCCGCTCACGGGGCACCTCTTCAAGTACCTCCAGTTCCTGGTTCGCAAGTGAAGCCACATCTGAGCGTCGTCACGACCCTGTATCGCTCGGAGGCGTACGTCGAGTCCTTCTGGGCGAGAACGGTGGCGGCTGCAACGGCGCTCACGCCTTCGTTTGAAGTGATCTTCGTCGACGACGGGTCGCCCGATGGATCGGCGGCCGCCGTCCGCAAGATCGTGGAGCGCGATCCGCGCGCGGTCCTGGTGGAGCTGTCGAGGAATTTCGGGCATCACAAGGCGATCATGGCCGGCCTCAGCGAGAGCCGCGGCGAGTACGTCTTCCTGCTCGACTCCGACCTCGAGGAAGAGCCTGAATGGCTGCTGCCGTTCTACGCGCAGCTCCACGCGGCCGGTGCGGATGTTGTCTACGGGATCCAGGCGGCGCAACCCCAGAGCTTCCTCAGGGGCCTGGCCGGCGCGGCGTACTACAAGTTCTTCAACAGCATGGCCAACGTGCAGGTACCCGAAGGGGCGTGCACGGTGCGGCTCATGCGACGGGCGTGCGTGGACGCGCTGCTGTCGGTGAACGATCGCTCGTTGTGGCTCGGCGCGGCCTTCACCTGGATCGGCTTTCGCCAGGTGGGGCGGCCCGTCGAACGCCGCGTGCTGCGCCCGCAGTCGACGTACAACCTGCGCCGCAGCCTGCACGTGTTCGCCGACGCCGTCACGTGGATGTCGCGCCTGCCGCTGGTGATCGTCTTCTTTTCGGGCGCGCTCATCTCGGGAGGCGCGTTCCTGGTCGGCCTGTACTTCCTGCTGCGAAAACTGCTGTCGTCGGAGCCCATCCTCGGCGGGTTCCCGTCGCTGATGATCTCCATCTGGTTTCTCAGCGGGCTCATCATCCTGTTTCTCGGCGTGATCGGGATCTACCTCTCGAGCGTCTTCGCCGAGGTCAAGCAGCGTCCGTTGTACGTGGTCAACACCGTGCATCGCTCGCAAGGAACCCATGACGGATAGCCTGGATGCGCTGGTCGGGGCGTACGGAAACGACTTTCCGTATGCGCTCGACAACGACCTGATGCTCAACTGGTATCCGCAGCGCGTGATGGCGCTCGCGAGCGGGACGTCGCTGCTCGAACTGGGCATCGGACACGGCCTCAGCGCTCGACACTTCGTCAGGCACTTCCCGCGCTACGTCGTCGTCGAAGGATCGTCGAAGATGATCGACCGGTTCCGCGCGCTCGACGGCACCGGCTCGATCGACGTCGTCCAGGCGTTGTTCGAGGACTTCACCACCACGGAGAAGTTCGACGTCATCGTCATGGGCTTCGTCCTCGAGCACGTGGCCGATCCGGCCCGCATTCTCCGGCGCTATCGCGATTTCCTGACGCCCACCGGTTCCCTCTTCGTCACGGTCCCGAACGCTGAATCGCTGCACCGGCGGCTCGGGCACGAAGCCGGCCTGCTCAACGACCTCATGCAGTTGAGCGACGCCGATCGGCAGCTCGGACACCACCGTCTCTACACCGTGGCGTCGCTGCGCCAGGCGGTCGAGCAGGCGGGGTACCGGGTCAACACGGTTGAAGGTTTGCTGCTGAAGCCGATCACGACCGCTCAGATCAAGGCGCTGCACCTCCCCGACTCGGTACTGCAGGCGATGCTCAAGGTTGGCGTCGCGTACCCGGACTTGAGCGCGGGCCTCCTGATCCAGGCAGGCCCCTCGGCTGCGCTCGGGGCAGGCCCCGCGCAGGCGTGACGATCCTCATCATCGGGTCGCGGTCGATGGTCGGGCGGCGGCTCCAGCGGCGGCTGGGCCAGGCATCTGCCGTACAGATGGCGGGCCGCGATGACAGCGCCGACGTGCGATTCGACCTTGCGGCGCCGTTCGTGCCGCCGGCGAACGCCGGCACGTTCGACGTGGTGATTCACTGTGCCGCGTCGTTTGGCGGCAATAGCCTCGACGACGCCGCGCGCAACGAGACCGTGAATGCCGTCGGGAGCTTCCGGGTCGCGGAACTGGCGCAGGCGGTTCGTTGCCGGCACCTGATCGCCGTCAGCAGCCTGTCGATGCTCGACCACCCGGAGAATCAGTACTTCGGATCGTACGGGCTGTCGAAGAAGCACGGGCACGAGAACCTGCGCTGGTGCTGCCAGCAACTCGGAATCGGATACACCGCACTGCTGGCTTCGCAGCTGTACGACGAGCACGGCGAGGCAAGGCGGCACCAGCCGCTGCTGTATCGCATCGTGGACTGCGCTCGCGAGGGAACCGAGGTGCAGTTGTTCGGCCGCGTCAGTCCGCGGCGCAACTTCCTGTTCCTCGAGGATCTGGCGGCCGTCGTCGAGGGCGTGATCGAGCACGAGGTCTTCGGGACGTATCCGGTCGCGGCCAATGAGTCACCGACGCTGGTCGAGGTTGCCGAAACGGCCTTCCGCGTCTTCGGCACGCCGCCGCGCATCCGCCAGCTGACGGAGAAGCCGGACACGCCGACGATTCATATTCCGGCGGATCGCACCATCTACGATCGCGTGGACTGGCATCAGACGACCAGCCTGGAAGCCGGGCTGTCGCTGGTGCGCGATCACCTGCCTTCCTGAGCCCGAACCGTTCATGTACACAGTTCTCGTGACCGGGGTCGGCGCCATCATCGGCTACGGCGCCGTGCGCTCGCTGCGCGCCGCCCGCACCGATGTTCGCATCGTGGGGATGGATATTTACCCTGACGCCGTCGGCCAGGTCTGGTGTGATGCGTTCGCAGCCGCAACCGCTGCCGCCGATCCCGGGTACGTCGATTTCCTCGCCGAGGTGATCGGGAAGCACAGGATCGACCTGGTGATCCCCGCGATTGAGCAGGACGTGCTCCGGATGTCACGCGAGCGCCACCTGCTCGAGCGGACCGGCGCGCGGTTCGCCTTGAACGCCGCTGACCTGATCACGACCGCCGACGACAAATGGTCGATGCACACGCGACTGCACGCGGCGGGCGTACCGACCATTCCAACGGCAATCGACGGCACGTTCAGCGAGCTGGCCGCGCGCTTCGGCCTGCCGTTCATCGTCAAGCCGCGGCGGAGCTATGCGTCGAAGGGGCTCGTGCGCGTCGAGACCGAGGAGGACTATCAGCATTGGCAGTCCCGGCTCGGCGACGGGTTCATGGCGCAGCAACTGGTTGGTGACCACCAGGGTGAATACACGGTGGGCGCGTTCGGCCTTGGCGACGGGACCGTCACCGGCACGATGATGCTGCGGCGGACCCTCGCGCGAGACGGCTCGACGGCGAAGGCCTGGACCAGCTCGATCCCGGAGCTCGAGGCGGCGGTGAACGGATTGGCGAAACTGTTCAGGCCGATCGGCCCTACCAACTTTCAATTCCGGCGGCACGGCGGCGCCTACCTGCTGCTCGAGATCAATCCGCGCCTCTCGTCCTCGACGTCCGTCCGGGCGGCCTTCGGCGCCAATGATGCCGCGATGTGCGTGGAATATTTTCTCGAAGGACGAACGCCGGCGCCGGGCCCCATGCGATCCGGGTTCGCGGTGCGCTACATCGAGGACGTGATTACGTATGATCGCGATCGTTTCTGATTCAGAAGGCCGACCGGACGGTCGGGCCTCTACCGGCTTGGAGCCTGCGTGTATGCAGCCAGATCCCCTGAAAGTCGAGGAGATCAAGACGCGAGGATTCGCGTTGATCCCCGGTTTACTCTCGGCCGCGGAAGCGGCCGAAATGCGGTCGCTCCTGCAGTCCTACGTTGAGGAGGATCTGAAGCAGTGGGAAGGCCGGGACTACCCGGACCGGTGGATGGTCCACAACCTGATGTTTCGCGGCCTGCCATTCGCGCGCCTGCTGGAGCACGAGGAGATGCACGCGTATCTGTCCGCGCTCCTCGACGACACGTGCGTCCTCTACGCGTGTACGTCGTCGAGCCTGCCCCCGCGCGGCACCAACACGTCGAACCGTGTGCACGTCGATTGTCCGCGGGTGATCCCCAACTACATTACGAACGTCGGCGTCATGTTCGCGCTCGACACGTTCACCGAAGAGAACGGCGCCACCTATTTCCTGCCGCACTCAGCCGAACGCACCACCGCACCGTCGAAAGAGGAGTTCCTGGCGCAGGCCGAGCGCGTGTTCCCGGACGCGGGCGATGCCGTCATCTTCAACGCGCGCACCTGGCACATGGGAGGAATCAACCAGACCGAACGCGCCCGCCACGGCTTCGCGTTTCAGGCGTGCCGGTCCTTCATGCGCCATCGGTTCGACTACCCGCGCATGATCCCGCCAGAGATTCTGGCCACCCTCGGCGAGACCGGCCGGCGTTTTCTCGGCTTCAACGTGCGCGTACCGGTGTCGCTCGAGGAGTACTACCTGCCGCCCGAGCAACGACTCTACAAGCCCAATCAGGGCTGATGCACGCGCGAGGTCAAGGTTAGACGTGCCGGCAAGCTTCGACGCGGGCGCGCTCAGCGACTCGCTGTCGTTCGACGCCGGCACCGGGATTTGGCGGGCCCGGCACACCGCTCCGGTCTCGTACCCGGAGGAGGGCAATGCCGCGTGCTTCCAGCTGGAAGACTCGTCGTTCTGGTTTCGCCACCGGAATCGCTGCATCGAGGCGGCCGTTGAGCGGTGGGTTCCCACCGGCTTCATCCTCGACGTTGGCGGCGGCAACGGCTACGTCGCCGGTGGCTTGATCGCCGCCGGTCACCCGACGGCGCTGCTCGAGCCCGGCGACGAGGGCGCGCGGAACGCGCGCAACGGCCGGCATATTCCCGACGTGATCTGCGGAACGCTCCAGAGCGCCGCCATCAAGCCGTCCACCGTTCCGGCAATCGGGTTATTCGACGTCCTCGAGCACATCGAGGACGACCGCCGTTTCCTCGGGGAACTGCACCGGGTGCTCGTCCCTGGCGGGCTGATCTATGTGACGGTTCCTGCCTACCAGTGGCTGTGGTCGATCACCGACGTCGAGGCCGGTCACTACCGGCGGTACACCAGGCGGGAATTGGCGTCGCGGTTTGCGGCAGCCGGTTTCGACCTCCAGTACGAGACCTACTTCTTCGAGCCGCTGCTGCCGCCGTTCTACCTGATGCGGACCCTTCCCTTCCGCCTTGGCTTCACACGGCCGCGTGAGATCGGCCGCTACGAGACGGAGCACGCCGGCGGCGGACGCTGGCTGTCGGACCTGCTCCAGGCGCTGCTCGCCCGGGAAGTCACAGCGATCCAGGAAGGCCGATCCCTCGCGACCGGCACGAGCTGCCTGCTCGTGGCCAGGAAGACCTGACTCAACTCCAAATGTATTTCGGGGCGTCGGGTCCCGTCATGAAGAGCAGGTCGAGGACCGTGACGTTCGCATCGAAGGGCGGGTGGAGCTGAAAGTACTCGGGATAGTCGTACTGCATGTACTCGAGGGCGATGCCCGCCTCCGCGAAACGGTGCTCCTCGAGGTAGTCGCCCGCCGACGGTCCACTGACGTACCGGTCGCAGCCGAGATGCTGGGCGATCGCGATCAGCCGCTCGGTGCGGCGGCCAGGAATATCCAGTTCGGACGATCGGAAAAAGCGCGTATGCGCGATGCCAAGACGCCGCGCCAGCTCGATCGTCACGTCGATCGTGAACGGGGCGAGATGCGACGGCGTACGGGCGTAGACATCGGCCAGGAACGGCTCCCACTCGGCGTAGAACGGCGCACTCTGGTAGGCCTGTCGCAGCGAATCCAGGTGGCTGCGATTCCACGGCCGCTGCCAGTCGATCTCGATCTCCTTGATCGTGCGCCGGTGTTCGACGTTGCCTCGCGCCTGGACGGGGATGGTGAGCCACTGTAGACCCCGCGGCGTCTTGATCCGGTTGCGGTTTCGCCAGCCGTGCTTGTCGTACTGCACGTCGTCGTAGAAGACGAAACAGTCGGCCTTCTGGATTTGGTGGAAGTAGCCCCGCCAGGGAATGTACGACGGCTGCAGGATGACGCAGGTCACGCGGAGCGGCCATGATAACAGCCGGGCGGAGACGACGCCGGACCACGCACCTGTCTGCTATAGTGCGTTTCTTACCCCTCGAGGATGTTCGGCGAGTGACGATCCCCTTCAATCGCGCGTGCCTGTTTGGCAACGAGATCGAGTACATGCTCGCGGCCGTTGCCAACATGCAGATCTGCGGTGACGGCGCGTTCACCAACCGTTGCCATGCGCTGCTCGAGGAAGCGCTGGGCGTGCCCCGGGCGCTCCTGACGACCTCGTGCACGCACGCGCTCGAGATGGCCGCGCTGCTGCTGAATCCGCAGCCCGGGGACGAAGTGATTCTGCCGTCGTTCACGTTCGTTTCTACGGCAAACGCCTTCGTCCTGCGCGGCATGCGGCCGGTGTTCGCCGATATCCGGCGGGACACGCTCAATCTCGACGAATCGCAACTGGCGGGATTGATCACCGAGCGGACGCGGGCGATTGTTCCCGTCCACTACGCGGGTGTCGGCTGCGAGATGGACGATATTCTCGCCATCGCCAGGCGCCATGGCCTGGCGGTGATCGAAGACAACGCCCACGGCCTGTTCGGGCGCTACAAGGGGCAGTACCTCGGCACGTTCGGGTGCCTCGCCGCCCAGAGCTTTCACGAGACCAAGAACTTCACCTGTGGCGAAGGCGGCGCGCTGCTCATCAACGACCGATCGTTTGTCGAACGCGCGGAGGTGATGCGCGAAAAGGGCACCGATCGGAGCCGCTTCTTCCGGGGTCTGGTGGACAAGTACACCTGGGTGGACATCGGGTCGAGCTACCTGCCGTCGGATCTCCTCGCGGCGTTCCTGTTCGCCCAGCTCGAAGCGCGGGAACGCGTGCAGAGCCAGCGGCGACAGGCATGGACCACGTACTGGAGCCACCTGGAAGAGTGGGCGGCCGACAACAACGTCGGGCTGCCCGTGGTGCCGGCGCACTGCGACCAGACGTATCACATGTTCTACCTGGTGCTGCCGTCGCACGACGATCGCCAGGCGCTGATGGCGCACCTGCGCCAGCGTGGCATCTACGCGGTCTTTCATTACCTGCCACTGCACATCTCGCCGATGGGCCAGACGTTCGGGGGGAAGGCTGGCGACTGTCCGGTCACGGAAGACACGAGCGAACGGCTCCTCCGCCTGCCCCTCTTCAACGGCTTCGCCGATGCCCAGCAGATGGAAGTAATCTCGGCGCTGCTGGAGTTCACCGGCTGGCAACGGCCGTTTGCGAGCAGCCGTCAGGCTCGCGCCTAGGGCACGGCGAAGATTCACGGAAGCCGAGGTGAATTCCGCGCGCGCTGCTGTCGAGAAGGTCCTGCCGCTCCTGCTCGTACTGCTGGTCCCACTCCTGGTCCTGACCGGCGATCGCAGCTTGATCTTCAATCATCCCGGGTACCTGGACCCGTGGATTTACTACGCCCTGTACTACAACCTCGCGACGCTCACGACGCTGTTTCCAGCGGCCTACTACCCCAGCCGACTCTCGCTCGTCCTGCCTGGCTACGTGGTGCACCACGTGTTTTCGCCGGTGATTGCGAACTACGTGCTGCACCTCCTGATCTGGCTGGCCGCAGTCGCAGGCCTCTATGTCGTGGTGAAGCAGGTCGCCGGGCGGCGGTCAGCAATGGTGGCCGCGACGGTGTTCGGGTTCTGTCCGTACGTCTGGCGGGCGGTGGGGTGGGATTACCCCGACGGCATCGGGAACGCCTATTACCTGTTGACGATGGCGTTCCTCACCCTCGCCGCAGCATACGACGCGGCGGCGCGACGCTATCTCGTGCTGGCAGGCATCACCTGCGCTGGCGCCGTGTACTGCAATCTCACGTGGGCCTTCCTGGTACCGACGTTTGGACCGTACTGGTTCCTCGTCCGGAAAGCTCGCGGCTATCCGCTCAGTCTCGGGCGGACGCTGCTCTACTCCGCCGCGGGATTCCTGCTGCTCAGCCTGGTCCTCGCGATCGTGAACTACAAGGTGAGCGGGTTCTATCTCTTCTACCTGCCGTCGATCCTCTACGCCATCAACGGCATTCAGGGGCCGAGTACCTATGCGGCGCCGGACAACCGCTGGATCCTGACATCGCCGTGGCTGTACCTGCCGATGGCGGCCGTCGCGGCCGGCCTGTTCAGCCTCGTGCATTTCCGCTGGCGGCGGAGCGACGTCCGCGCCCGTATGGTCGTGACGCTGTACGTGAACCTGCTGTGCTGCGCGGGCGTGCTCGTCGCCTGGGAGCTTGCCGGGCAGCCGCTGCTGCAGATTCCGTATTACGCCAGCTACCTGCTCGCGCCAACGTTCCTGTTTCTTGGCGTGGCGGCGTTTCAGGTGCCGGAGACGCTTCCGACGGGCAGGTTCTACCTCTTGCTCGCGGCGGTGATCGCCGCGTGTTCGTGGGTGTGGTGGGACCCCACTGGTGTGACGTGGCAGTGGCTGGTGAGACCGAGTTGGACTCCGCTCGTGGTGCTCGCAATCGCGGCGGTGGTTGCCGGAGCGGCGTTCGAAGGGCGGACCATCGCGGTATCGGTGGCTGTCCTGGGAGCCAGTCTCCTGGCGTTGAACGCACGAACCGCCGGCTTGTGGTGGGAAGGGCGCTCGGCGGCTGAGACCGAGGCGGCCTATCGGCGGATCGTGGAAGGCATCGAGATCGGGATCTCGGCTGCCCCGCCAGCCGGGATGATCCGTTTCTGGTACGACGACGCCGACAGGCACGGAGACGAATTCAATTCCATCAACAGCTCATACCTGTGGGGCCCCACGAAGGTGTCGGCGCAGTACCCGAACCCTCCGCAGACCCCGACCCTTGGGCTGACGGCGATCTTGTCCAGCCTTCCGGACCGGGAACGGTCGGCCACCTTTGTGAAGGCCCAGGAGTCGCTGCGGCGAATTGGATTCGGCGCGCACGTGGTGGCTGATCACGTGATCGATCGCGGCGGCGTTCGCTACGGAATGACGATCGTCAATCTGGAGCTGGACATGGCCGCCGTGCGCGCCTACGGCTACATCAGGAACGGCGACTTCGAATCCGGTTCCGAATCGTGGGTGACCGGATCGGCCAAAGCGCGAGCGGTTGAGGGGGGCCACTCCGGGAAGGCCCTTGCCCTGGAGCCCGAAACGGGGACCGGCCAGTACCTGATGCAGTGGAATTTTGCCCGGCTCGAGCGGGGGAAGAAGTACAAGCTGGTCGTGTGGACGCGGTCCGGGGGCGCCAGCCCGGAACCATTCGTCGTCGGCGTGTGGGACAACGCGGCAAGCCGCTATGTCGCCTCAAGGCGCGGGGACACGTCGATGCAATGGGAGCGGCAGGAAGTGGAATTCACCAACGATTCCGACAACCTCTTGTCCGTGGAGCTGATGAAGAACTCGCCGTCGAAGAATCCGATCCTCTTCGACAGCGTCAGCCTCACCGAGGTTCAGTAGCCGGCGGGCCTGAACGCCCGCCCTGCAGCCTGTCGGCGGGCAGAGCCACCAGATTCCCATCGGACGGAGATTGGCCCTGCGCCACCGGCCGGAGGGCAGCCCCTTCATCGATTTCGAACAGCTCGTAAGCGGACGCTCGAAGCAGCTCGCACAGCCGCTCGACGGACGCACCGCACGATGCCAGCGCGTTTGCCACGACTTCGACGATCAGCTTCGGGCGAAATCGGCGCAGTGTCGTGGCGGCTCCTTCGAGGGCCGCGACCTCGCCGCCCTCGATGTCCAGCTTGATCACGTCAACGCGCGTGAGCCCGGCGCCCTGGACGATGGCATCCAGCGTCACCAGCGGGACGGACACCCGTTCGGCGATCGTCACATCGTCGTAGGCGAAGCGCCGCCCGAGCGTGTTCAAGCCCGAGCGTTCGGGCGAGGCCACCATCAACTCGCCCGTGCCCTCGCGGTCCGCTACCGCCGCCGCGACGACGTCCACGTTGTCGACGGCATTGAGCCGCAAGTGCGCGTCCAGCCGCTGCCGCTCGCGTGGACTGGGCTCGACCGCGATCACACGCCCGGTGGCACCCACCCAACGCGAGCCGAGCAGGGTGAACAGGCCGACGTTCGCACCGATGTCGAGAAACACCGCGCCAGGAGTCAACCATGACTGCAGGACCATCGCAGTATCCGGCTCATACGTCTGCGACACGTACAAGGCACGCGACATCTGCTCTTGAGGAGCCACGATCACTGACAGTCCTTCAATCCACACCTGTCGGGTCTGGCGCTGCAACCGGCGGAATCGAAGCGATCGGATCTGCTCGGCGACGGACACGGCATGGTCGCCGAAGAACGCGCTCCAGCCTGGCTGCGGCCCGAGCGCGGGGACCGTATCGGCCGCACGCAGTTCGTCAACGGAGACGGGCCGCACCGCAAACCCGTGGATTTCGACTTCGACAGCCACGCCATCCGAGAGCGTCCGGATCATCATCAGGCCACGGTCGTCGGGTTGAATGACCTGTTGTAACAGCGACGGCACCGCCGCCGACGCCACCACCACTTCGTGCCGGAGGTTCTGTCCGGTGCGATCCGTGTAACTCACCCCGGCAGAACCTGTCCTCACACGGATCGTCAGCTCCGCGACCGTGTCGCCGCCGGCCTGCCCCTCAACCGAGTACGACGCGGCGTACGACCAGGGCGCCGCGGGCGTCAGCACGCAGCGCGGGTCGTCGCTGAGCAGGGTCGCGCCCGCGTGAAGGTTGAACTTGAACGGCCTCAATCCCGGGGCACCAAATCCACGAGATGCGTGCAAGCGAGCGGGACCCGGCTGGCGACGAACACGCACCGCAGGTTGTGGCCGTCACGGCTGATGTCCAGTGAGTTGCGCCACTCGAACAGGAAGTCGGCGTGTTGCGGCGGGACCGTCGTTCCGTAGATATGCGCGAACCCGATTCGATCCAGGGCCATGGCGATGAAGGACGGACTCGGCCGGCATCCCAGCCCCGCGAGCGCCTGGTTGGCGCTGCCCGATTCGTCGGCCAGCACCATGACTGGTGCGGCAGCGTCGCACACCATCGTTTCGATGATCAGGTGCTCGCGACACACCTCGGCCAGGCGGCGCAACGCGGCGACCGGGCTGTCGAGGTGATAGAGCAATCCGAAGCAATGGACCACGTCGAAGAGCCCGAATTGCGTCAGGTCCGTGCTCTGCACGTCGCCCACGACGCCCGTCACGCTCGGATACAACCGGGCCATCGCGGCGACGTTTTCCGGACGGCCGTCGAGGCCAACCACGTCTGCGCCGGCTGCCGTGTAGAAGGCCGTGTGGTGACCCACGCCGCACCCGACGTCGAGCACGCGCTTGCCACCGAGGGGCAGGTCCAGGCTGGCAAGAAAGTCGAGGCGGGCACGGTTAATCGACCGGGCCAGTTCATCTTCGAACACCGTTCCCGTGTCGGCGGCGCCTCCGGCCGGCATCTCGCGATGGTCGAGCGTCACCGGGTAGGGACGAGGAGAGTCTGGTACGGCCGACCATTCGTGCACGATCAGATGCGACGGCCCGGACGGACTCGCATTGCGGAACATCAGCCGGCCCGGCGCGGCATCGAGCGGCACGCGCAGGCTGACGGTCTGGATCGCGGGTCCGCTCACGTACTTTTCGACGACGAACTCATCCTGATTCGAGCGGGTCCAGCCGACGCCGACCTGACCGGCGCGCACTTCGACTCGCGCCTTCACCAGGAGCGCGGATGCTGACGGTGTCGCGGCAGCCGGTGTCCCGCCCGAGATCCAGGCGCCATAGCTCCACTGCGGATGCGGAGTGATGATCTCGATCGGGTCCGTGGCCACCAGCCTCGTATCCCGGTGACGATTGCGCGGGTCGAATTGAAGCACGAAGTCCCTTGTCTCGAGCATTGATGTCAGGACCCTGGATGCTACACGAGCCAGTGATCCAGATTCCGCCCCGTCGTCGCGCTCAGTAGATGAATGTCGTCGCGGAAGACGTCGATGAGGCGCTTCCGAAACTTTGGATTCATCGGGACCTGCTCCTCGCGTACTGAGTTGAGCCCCCACAGAAACATCCAGAACTTTGGTCGGCGAGCCGCGCCGGACACGCCCACGCGGCTGGACACCTTGATGAAAATGGGCCAGGCCTTGAGCATCATCCGCCCGACCCGACGACTCCTCCAGGTGCCCCCCTCGTTCACCTTCGGAAAGTCCGTCCGGCCGTCGTAGGGAATGCCGATGAAGTCGAGGATCTCCCGGTAATGGGCGAGCGGCGACTTCACGAACTCGTCGAAGAACACGATCTTCACCTGCGAGCGTGGCCAAATGTCCAGCAGCGTCGCCACGTGCTGGCCGACGCGTCCCAGGTTCTCGTACTGCAGGAGCACTGGAAACTCGCAACCCTCGGGCAGGTCATGGCCGCTGGCGCGAGCCGCCTGGAGATCCCACGCCGTCTCGAAGTCGGCGACGTCTTCGACGAACATGCGACGGGAGTACCGGTGCAGCGACGCCAGCATGCTCACCGGGTTGCGGACCATGACGATGATCTTCGCGTCCGGATTGAACTCGCGGATCTTCCGCAAGGCCTGCGGCGAGTAGATGTGGACGGCTGACGAGTCGAGGAGCACACGGGTGTCATCAGGCGCGCCGCCAAAGAAGCGGAGGTACTCGGCCTCGGTGCGGGCTGGACTCTTCCGCCACGCCGGCTCGATGAAGAAGTGCGGCTCTTTAGGGAAGCTGGGATGAACCTGGGGGTGCGTCGACAAGTACTCGTGCAGCGCGGTCGTGCCGCATTTGGCGAACCCGACGATGAACAGGTTCGGCAAAGCGGGTGATGGGTTTGACAATAGCACTGGGACCAGTCTAGCCTTCGATGCAAATGAGGCGCGCGGTAATCGTGCCTGTATACGGCAACGAGGCGAGCCTTCCCGACCTGCTTCAGCAGATAGGCGCTTTGCACAAGCGCCACCCGGAACTCGAAGCCATCTTCGTCGTCGACGGCAGCCCCGACAACTCGTACGCGCTGCTGCGGACGCGCCTGCCCGTTGAACCATTCCGTTCCACGCTGGTGAGCCTGAGCCGCAACTTCGGCGCTCACGCCGCGATTCGCGCGGGGATGGCCAGTGCTGACGCGGACTCGATCGCGATCCTTGCCGCGGATCTGCAGCAGCCGGTCACGTCGATCGATCAGTTCTTCGACGCGCTCGACGCCGGCGCCGACATCGTCATCGGTGAACGCGCGTCACGCGACGATCGATGGACGTCGCACCTGGCGTCGCACCTGTTCTGGGCGCTGTACCGGCGGTTCGTCGACAGCAAGATTCCGAACGGCGGCGTCGACTCGTTCGCGTGCACGCGGCAGGTGCGGGACGTCCTGATGTCGCTGCCGGAGGCGAGCGTCAACCTGATCGGCCTGCTGTTCTGGGTCGGATATCGCCGCACGACCGTGGCGTATCCGCGCCAGGCGAGGAAGAGCGGCCGCAGCGGCTGGACGCTGGCACGACGCCTGCGCTACGCCTTCGACACGATCTTTGCGTTCTCGGACCTCCCCCTCACGATGATGATGACCACGGGCATCCTCGGCATCGGCGCCGCGATCGCCTTTGGCGCGATCCTGCTGATCGCGCGGCTGACGCACTCGGTCGAGGTCCAGGGCTACACGGCACTGATGCTCGTCGTCCTGTTCTCGTTTTCCGTGCTGCTGCTCGGGCTCGGGCTCATCGGCGGGTACGTGTGGCGCATCTCCGAGAACACCAAGGGCCGGCCCTCGTTCCTCGTGAGCTCGGTGGAACAGATCGCACCGCGAGTCAGCGTCCCGGCCGTAGAAGAGCGCACGTGAGGCATCGGGTCGATCCCGGTGCCGTGATCATGGCGGCAGCCGCCTTCGTATGGCACGTCATGCTCATGACCAGCGCCGCCAATGACAACTTCATGCACATGGCCATGGCGCAGCAGTGGCTGCATGGCGATTGGCCGGTGCGCGATTTCTTCGACAACGGCAGGCTGCTTCAGTATTCGCTGAGCGCGCTGGCGCAGTTGACGATCGGCGATCGCCTGCTGGGCGAAGCGTTGATCGTCGGCTTGACGTGGGCGATCAGCGCATACGTGGTGTTCATCCTGGTGCGGCAGCTGACCGGCGCGCTGCCCGCGGCCCTCCTGGCCTCGCTGCTGCTCATCGTCGCCGGCGCTCGCGGATATTCGTATCCCAAAGGGATCGTCTATGCGGTTGCCGCCTGGTTGTGGTGGGACTACGTCCGGCGACCGCGAGCGGCGACGATGGTCGCCTTCGGGGCATGGGTCGCCGTCGGGTACTACTGGCGCCCTGACCACGGCGTCTACGCAGCGCTCGCCGTCGTCCTGGCGGCGCTTGCGGCGCACGGAATTCGACGCGAGGCGGTCACTCGCGCGCTGTTGGCGGGCGCAACGACGCTCGCGCTGGTCGCCCCGTTCTGGATCTACATCAACGCCACCGTCGGGTTGGCGAACTACGCGCGAACCGGCATCGCGGGATTCCAGACCGAACACGAGACGCACGGAACGCACGTGTGGCCGATCCTGCGATTTGGTCGAGATGTCGTGGTGACGGAGCCTGCCGAGCGGTACGCGCCCGTCGTCAGCATCCGCTGGAGCGCGAATAGCAGCGCGGAGGCCAGGGACGCAGTACGCCGGCAGCACGGCCTGACCACGGTGGAGCGAGACGGCGACTCCGAGCGCGTGCGACTGTCGCAGCAAACCGTTTCGGACGTCGGGGCCATCGTGCGCGAACCCATCGTGGAGGACACGGCCGGGATCAACCGGTCTGCCGGCACCCTCGATGAATCCCGCTGGCCGGCCCTGCAACGGCTGAAGTTCGAGCACCCCTGGTTGCGGCTGCAGATCCTCCCGCAGCTCGACGAGCGCGACCGCGCGACGGAGTACACGGTCGCCTTGTTCCTGCTCTTCCCGATCGTGTTGCTGATCGCGAGCCCCTGGATCGCGCCGCGGCTGACGCCAGGCATCACGTCACCGCAGTTAGCCATCTTCGCCGTGTTCGCGTTTGGCGTGTCGTTCGCGATGTTGCGCCAGCCGTTCGAAGCCCGCGCCGCCGACGCGGTCGTACTGTGCGCGGTGTCGTTCGCGCTGTGTGCGGTGTGGCTCTGGCGCACGGGCGGCACTGGTCGGCTGGGATCGGCCGCGTGCCGCACAGCAGCCGTAGTGCTGGCCGTGATCACGACAACGAGCGTGGCCGTGTCGGGGCGGGTCGGTCCGATCATGGACGGCCTCACCGGGCACTGGACGCATAACCCGATTGCCGGCGTCTGGGCCACCATCGATCCGGAGCTGACCGCATCTCCTCCGCTCGCCCACTACGTCGATCGCCCGGCGCGCATCACGCTCCGGCTTGCGGCCTATGCGCGCGGCTGCGTCCCGCCGACGGAACGGGTGATGGTGCTCTGGTTCGAGCCGGAGATTCCGTTCTTTTCAGAGCGCCTGATCGCGCAACAGCATTTCGTCTTTCCGCAATCGTGGGGGAACGTTCCCCACGAACAACAAGTGACGCTGGCCAAGGTGTCCCGCTACAAGCCGCCGATCGCGTTCGGTCTGGCATCCGCCATGGAAGGGACCGCCCGCGCGGCGTTTCCGGTTCTCGTGGACTATCTCGAACGTGAGTACCAACTGGCGGCAAAGGTCGAGGACGCGGGCGAGGAATACCTGATCTACACGCGCAAGGATCGGGCGGCGATCTCGAGCTTTGGCGCGCAGGGGTGGCCATGCTTCGTTCGGGATCCCTCGCCGTGGACCCGCGTGGGCGTCCCTGGCGCGGAGCCTTGAAGTCCGCACGTCGTTTGAGGGGCGTGGGACGTATGAAACAATGCCAGTGAACGCCTTTCGAGATGCCCACTGCTCGTCGCACCGCCGCTGACACACTGACCATTGCCATCGCCCAGGTGAACCCCACCGTCGGGGCCGTTGCGCACAACACGACGCTGGTCCGCAAGACCCGTCGCGATGCGGCGGCCCTCGGGGCCGACCTCGTGGTCTTTCCCGAGCTCGTTCTCGTCGGCTACCCGCCCGAGGACCTGGTGCTGCGGCCGGCCCTGGTGGACTCGGCGGCAGCAGCCCTGGCCAAACTGCAGCAGGATTCGACCGACGGCGGGCCCGGAATCGTCGTCACGCTCCCGTACCGCGAAAATGGGTGCCTCCACAACGCGGTGGCGCTGGTCGCCGATGGCCGCGTTGACGTGCGCTTCAAGCACGAGCTCCCGAACTACGGCGTGTTCGACGAGAAGCGCGTCTTCGCCCCGGGGCCGCTGCCCACGCCGGTGACGTTTCGCAACGTCCGCATCGGCCTGCCGATCTGCGAGGACATCTGGTTCCCGCGCGTCACGGAGCAGCTCGCCCGCCAGGGCGCCGAGCTGATGCTCGTCCCGAATGGCTCGCCATTCGAGGTGGACAAGTTCGCCAGGCGCGTGGAGCTCTCCCGTGAGCGCGCCGGGGAGTCGAACGTGCCGCTGGCGTACGTCAACCAGGTTGGCGGTCAGGACGAGCTCGTCTTCGACGGCGGCTCCTTCGTCGTCAACGCCGACGGCAGCCTGGCGCAGCTGCTCCCGTTCTACACGGAAGCACTCGTCACGACGACGTGGCGGCCCGTCGACGGCGTGTTCCGCTGTGACGGCGAGACGGAGCTGACCGAGCCGTCGCGGCTGTCCACGATCTACAGCGCGATGATGCTGGGGCTGCGCGACTACGTGAACAAGAACGGCTTCAAGGGGATCGTGCTCGGCATGTCGGGCGGGATCGACTCGGCCCTGACCGCCGCCGTTGCCGTCGATGCCCTCGGCGGCAATCGCGTGCGCGGCGTCCGCCTGCCCTCGCGCTTCACCAGCGCGGCCAGCCAGGACGATGCGGATGATTCGGCGAAGCACCTGGGGATGCTGCTGGAGACGATCGCGATCGAGGAGCCGGTCAAGGCGCTGGAGTCCACGCTGTCGTCGACTTTCGCGGGACGCGAGCGCGACGTGACCGAGGAGAACCTCCAGGCGCGAACCCGCGGCGTGCTGCTGATGGCGCTGTCGAACAAGTTCGGCGACCTGCTGGTCACCACCGGCAATAAGTCGGAGATGTCGGTCGGCTACGCGACCCTCTACGGCGATATGTGCGGCGGGTACTCGGTGCTGAAGGACGTGTACAAGACCGAGGTCTACGCGCTCTCGCGCTGGCGCAACGAGAACCGCCCGGTCGGCGCGATCGGGCCTGAAGGCCGCGTCATCCCCGAGTCGTCCATCACGAAGGCGCCAACCGCGGAGCTGCGGCCGAACCAGACCGACCAGGACTCACTGCCGCCGTACGACGAGCTCGACGCCATCCTGCAGGGGCTGATCGAGGAAGAGCTGAGCGTGCCCGAGATCGTCGCCCGCGGCTTCTCGCACGCGACCGTCACGCGGGTGCAGCGGATGCTCTACTCCGCCGAATACAAGCGCCGCCAGGCGCCACCGGGGGTGAAAATCACGCGCCGCAGCTTCGGCCGCGATCGCCGCTACCCGATCACCAACGGCTTCCGCGAGGCGTGATCACGCTCGTGGTGGCGTTCGCGTGTCACGAAGGCTAACCACGACGGGCACGACGAGCACGACGGTGGTTGCACGTCTTTCTGAATTCCTCGTTGCCGAGTCACGCCTGGGATTTCAAAGAAGAATCGTCGTGTGCGTCGTGCCGTCGTGGTTTCCTTTACCGTGACACGCAGCGTCAGCGCGAGCGCGACTTCACGGCGGCGCGGGTTTCGCGATCGACTTCGCGGCGGCGGATGGTCTCGCGCTTGTCGTGCTCCTGTTTGCCTTTCGCGAGGCCAACCAGCACCTTGACGCGGCCGTTCTTCAGGTAGACCTCCAGCGGCACCAGCGTGAAGCCCCTCTCCGCGGTCTGCCCGACCATCTTGCGGATTTCGTGCGCGTGGAGGAGGAGCTTGCGCTGGCGAAGCTCGGCGTGCTCTGCCGATCCACGGTGGCTGTACGGACTGATGTGCACGTTGAGCAGCCACACCTCGCCCTTGTCCACGCGGGCGTAGCTGTCGCGCAGGTTCACGCGCCCTTCGCGGATCGACTTCACCTCGGTCCCGAGCAGCGCGATGCCCGCCTCCCACGTCTCGAGGATGTGGTAGTCGTGCCGCGCCTTGCGGTTTTCGGCGATGACCCGCTGCGCCTTTTCTCGATCAGTTTTCTGGGCGCTCATCGTGAGGGGGCGCAACTCTCGTCGGTGCAGCGGCCGCGGGTGCGGTTGGCCGCGACGTTGCGGTAGATGGCCCGGCCGAGCGATCGGATTCCGGGCAGCGCGCCGATCGCGCCTGGCAGCCACAGCAACGGTACGACCGCGGCAATGCGCAGGAAGCCGTCGAACCCGCCGCATCGCGATCCGTCGGGCGCGACGACGTGCATGGCGCTGAGCGCGCTGGCCTCGTCGAGACCCGGCGCGACACGTTCCCGCACCACCGCGTTGGCGGCGTCCTCGAACGACAGCCGATGCAGCCAGTCGAGGCGCGACAGCCGCCGCGCGAGCCGCCGGCACATCGGGCAGTCGCCGTCGATCAGCACGACCAGGCGCGGGAACACCATGCCCGTATTGTACGAGGCCGCCTCGTCAGGCTGAAGCGTTCCCGCTCGAGCAGGTATCATGACGAATTCGCCTTCATGGAGGAGTCATGAGTTTTCGCCGGACGCTCACGCGTTCCGCCTTTACCCCCGCCGCGCTGTTGATCCCTGTTGCACTGGCCTGCACGTTGGCCGCTGGCTGCGCCCCATCCGACACCTCGGTCCAGACCTATGTGCAACAGCGGCTGGCCGCGGATCCCGCCACCGCGAACGCGAGGCTGACGGTGACCGTCACCGACGGAGTGGCGCACCTCAAGGGCGAAACGGAGACCGTCGCGGAGCAGCAGCGTGCGGTGGACATCGCGACCGCGGTCAAGGGCGTCAAGCAGGTGCAAAACGAAATGCGGCTGAACGATGCGGCCATCACCGCGGAGGTCAAGAAGGCGATCGCCGCCGATCCCGACCTCAGTCAGATTCCGCTGCGGATCGAAGTCAGCAACGCCGAGGTGAAGCTGTTCAGCGACAAGACGAACGGGGACCAGCGGACCAAGCTCAAAGCCCTCGCCGCCAACGTGCAGGGCGTGGCGCACGTCGAAGACAACATGAAGTGATTAGCGGGCCAGGCGGGCAGCCAGCAGCGTCGCGGTGATCATGCTGGACGGATCGGCGACGTTCTTACCCGCGATGTCGAACGCGGTGCCGTGATCGACCGACGTGCGGATGATCGGAAGGCCGAGCGTCACGTTCACGGCCTGGCCAAACGCGAGCAGCTTGACCGGGATCAATCCCTGGTCGTGGTAACAGGCGACGACGACGTCGAATTCGCCGCGGGAGGCCCGCACGAAGACCGTGTCGCCAGGGAATGGACCGCTGACGTCCAGGCCGCGGCACCTGGCGGCTTCCACGGCCGGTCGCAGCACTTCTTCCTCTTCCGCCCCCAGCAGCCGGTCTTCACCCGCATGCGGATTCAGTCCCGCCAGCGCAATGCGTGGTGAGGCGATGCCGAAGCGCGGCAGCCCGCGAGCCGTCAGATCGAAGATGCCGGCGAGCGTCTCGCCGGTGACGAGGCGAGGCACGTCGGCGAGCGGGACGTGAATCGTCGCGAGCACGACCTTCAGCGGCTCGGACCAGAACATCATCGCGACGCGCGACGTGCCCGTCAGGTGCGCCAGCAGGTCGGTGTGCCCCTTCCACGGCAGCCCCGCCTTCGAAAACGCCAGCTTGTTGACCGGGGCCGTGGCAATGGCCTGCACCACTCCCTGCTGCGCATCGCGCACCGCGGCGCCGATCGCGTCGAACGCAGCCCGGCCCGCGGCCGCCGACACCACGCCGATGTCGAAGGCCGCATCAGCCGGCGGGCCGTACAGCACGGGCTCGCACGCCTCGCGCACGCGGGGGTCGTCCGCGGCCTTGCGCGCGATTTCCGGGCCGATGCCGGCCGGATCGCCGACGGTAATCGCCACTCGCGGTTTCATGAAGGGCCGATTGGCATCATAGGCTGCGAGCGCCAGTCAGTAACGGAGGTGACGGAGGTAACGGATTCACAAACGGAGGAACGGGGCTAACGGGGACGAACGGAGGCGCTGCCGACAGCCGCCTTCGGCGGCTCGGACGCACGAGAGGAGCAGAACACAAACCGCACGAGGATCGAAAGCGGCTTGTGTTCTGCTCCTCTCGCGCGTCCGGTGCGGCCCGCGAAGCGGGCCGTGTCGGCAGCGCACCGCACGCCGCCGCTACATCGTTTTCTCCGTTCGTCTCCGTTAACCCCGTTGCCCCGTTTGTGATCCCGTTGCCCCCGTGATCTCCGCCCGTTGCCCCCGTGATCTCCGCCCGTTGCCCCCGTGATCTCCGCCCGTTTCCCCCGCCTACTCCGCCGCCTCCAGCGTCAGAGCTGCAACACGAGCCAGTCGACCACGACCTTGGGGCTGGCGTTGCGGTCGATCGCGGCCAGCGCCTCGTCCACCGCCTTGTAGGCGCGCGTCGCGCGATCGCCGTCATACGAGCGGCTCAGCGCGGCGAGCTGTGGCCGCAGGTCGCCGTTGGCGAGCTCGGACGCGTCGGCCCGGACCGCCAGCAGCCCAAGGTCCCGGAGCAGCGACGCGGTGGCGCGGAGACAGGCCGCCAGCTGATCGCGCTCGCCCGCCGAGCTCCCCTTCTTCCCAACCACATCCTTGACGGAGTCGACCAGCCGCGACGGATCACTCGTGCGCGCCGCCTGTTCGAGGATGCGTTGCGCGGCGGCACGGGCGTCAGTCAGGTCCGCGGCTTCCGACGACAGGGCCTGTCCGACGCTGCCGTCGGCATCCGCCGCGGCGGCGCGGGCATCAGCCTCGGCGTAGTCGTGGTCGCGCACGAGAATGTCGGCGATCTCTCCGGCCGCGAGCGGCCCGACGCGGAGTCGCGGGCAGCGCGAGCGGACCGTCGGCAGCAGCGAGTCGGGAAGCGAGGAGACCAGGATGAAGATCGACGCCGACGGCGGCTCCTCGAGCGTCTTGAGCAGCGCGTTCTGGGCCTGCGGAACCATCGCGTCGGCCTCGTCGACGATGACCACGCGGCGGCGGCCCTCGAACGGCCGATAGCCGGCCCGATCGATCACGTCGCGAACCTGCTCGATCTTGATCGTCCCGGTATCGCCCGGCTCGATGAGGATCACGTCGGGATGGACGCCGCGGGCGATTCGGCGGCACGAGGCGCACTCACCGCAGGCGTCACGCTCGAACCCGGGCGACTGACGCGGCTGCAGGCAGTTGATCGTGGCGGCAACCGCCATGGCGATTCGCCGCTTGCCGACGCCCGCCGGGCCCGCCAGCAGGAGTGATGGCGGCAGCGTGTCGTGCGCAATGGCGCGCGACAGCAGCGCCAGGAGCCGCTGGTGACCGATGATGGTGGAGAACATGGAATCGTGAATCGTGAATCGTGAATCGCGAATCGTGAATGGAGCACACGGAGCTTCTCCGTGCCTTGTCATTCACGAGTCACGATTCAGTATTCACGATTATCTTCCGAAGATCTTCCCCCAGAAGCCGCGCTTCTTCGTCGGCTCCTCCTTCGGGGCCGGCTGCGGAACCGGCGGTGGCGGGGTGACCACGCCACCGGCGATCACCGGCGGGCGGATCGCTTCGGGCGCGCCAGTACGCGAGTCGCGCGGCGGCGGTGGACCTTCCAGGCTGCTGAGCACACCCGGCGCGACGCCGAAGCCGCCGTGGATCGGGCAGTAATCCACGGGCTCGGTGCCACGCACGAAGTACTCCGTGTACACCTGCGACTTGATCGACACGTTCCCTTCGTCGTCAGCGATCGGCACCGCATGACAGCCGTCGGTCGCCAGCTTGCCGCTCAGGCGGCAGATGGTGGCCGAGGTGATCGTCTCGGGAGGACGGAACCAGGCCGACGCGGCGCCGAGCGTGGCGGTCTTCATGAAGCGCGCCCACATCGGGACCGCGAGCTGCGCCGCATACCCGTTGCTGATGATCGTTCGCGGCTGGTCGTATCCGACCCAGACACCGGTCACCAGGCTGGGGGTGAATCCCACGAACCACGCATCGTGGTAATCGTTCGTCGTCCCGGTCTTGCCCGCCGCCGGCAGCGTGAACCCGGCCGCGCGCGCGGTGGTAGCGGTACCGGCGTTGATGACGTCCGCCAGCATCGTACTCATCAGGAACGCCGTGGACTCGCTGACGCCGCGGTGCGGGGGCGTGGCGCTCTGGAACAGCACCTGGCCGCGAGTGGTCTCGACGCGCCGAATCAGCGTCGGTGTCGGCACCATCCCCTGGTTGGCGAACGTGGCGTAGGCCGCGGTCATACCGACCAGCGTGACTTCACCGGACCCGAGCGCGAGCGACGGGACGCTTGGCACGGAGCCAACGCCCAGGTTCTGGACGAACTGCACCGTCGGAGCGATCCCGACTTCTTGCAGCATCCGGACGGCGGCGCGATTGCTCGACGTGCGCAGCGCCGTCCGCATCGTCATCGAGTCGCCCTCGGAGTGTTCGTCTTCCGGGACCCAGGCGCCGCTGACGGTCGCGATGGGATCGTCAAGGTTCGTAATCAGGGTGGCCGGTGAGTAGCCGCGCTCGAGCGCGGCCGCGTAGATGAACGGCTTGAAGGCCGAACCCGGCTGCCGCTTGGCCTGTGTCGCACGATTGAAGTGACTCGCAGCGAAGTCACGGCCGCCCACCATCGCGCGCACCTCGCCTGTGTGGGGGTCCATCGCGACGAGCGCCGCCTGCAACGGATCCGCGCTCGCGTCAGCTTCGCGGCGACGCTTGGACTGACGCTGCTCGATGTCGCTCAGCGAATGCATGACCTCGGCCTCGGCTGCCCGCTGCATGTCGAGGTCGATGGTCGTGTAGACCTTCAAACCACCTTGGTAGACGCGCTCCCACCCGAACTGCTGGACCAGCTGCTTGCGGACTTCTTCCTTGAAGTACTGGCCGTAACCCTCGCGCTCGCCGAGCCCGTCCACCAGGTGCAGCGGCGTCTTGAGGGCCGCCTGGTAGGTCGCGGCGTCGATCGCCTTGTTCTCGCGCATCGACTGGAGTACGACGTTACGGCGCGCCATGGCGCGGGTGGGACTGACCGTCGGCGCGTACGTGCTGGGCGACTTCACCAGACCCGCCAGCAGCGCGGCTTCGGCAACGTCGAGGTCGGCCGCATGCTTGCCGAAGTATCCGAGCGATGCCGCTTCGACCCCGTACATGCCGTCGCCGAAGTACACCTTGTTGAGATAGAGCGTGAGGATGTCGGCCTTCGAGAACTCGCGCTCCAGGCGTGCCGCCACCAGGACCTCTTTCAGCTTCCGGCGATAGGTCCTCTCGGGGGTCAGGAAGCTCTGGCGCGCCAGCTGCTGCGTCAGCGTGCTGCCACCCTGCGTCGCGTGCCCTACCCGAAGGTTGTTGAGGGCCGCGCCCATCACGCGGACGAAGTCCACGCCGCCATGGTCATAGAACCGCTGGTCCTCGATCGCAAGGATGGCGTCGACGACATGTTTGGAGATGCGCGACAGCGGAACGTCGATGCGCTGTTCCTGGTAGATCGTGAACGCGGTGCGCCCCTTCACGTCCAGCAGCGTCGTCGCCTGCGCCATCGTGCCGATGCCGCGCAACGTGCTGTTGTCCGGCAGGCCGGTGACCACGTCCTGGGCAAACCAGACAGCGGCGGCCACAGTCGACCAGGTCACGATCGACAGGGCGATGACGACGGCGACGAAGGCACGGCGATGCTGACGAGCGGCTGTGGCCAGCCGTTCGGCGAGCGGGGCGAGCTTGCTACGGATCACGAGTCCTTTCACCGCAACGGCCGTGCCAGCAACCCGGGGTGGCACTCCAGTTGCTTTTGACGCTCACGAGGAAGCGGGCGTCACCTCATGATTACGCAGCGTGTCTGGTTTGCCGTGATTGCGACCGGGATGGTCGTGGCGGGCGGGGGCGGATGGGCGGTGGCGGCACACGGGGCAACCGTCGATCCCGCACCGATTTCGGCGTTCGACATGAACAGCGTGCTTCAACCGGCGATCGACGAACCGGCGATCGAATCACACCTCGACGTTTACGGGAACGAGATCCAGGACGCCATCACCGACTACCGGGTGGATACCCAGGGCGTCATGTACGAGTTCCACTCACCAGAAACGGAAGTCGCACGGCTAGGACCACCGATCGGGTGATGTAGGGCGAGCAGTGGCGCGGGCCTTGTCAGGCCCGCGTGGCGAGGCTGACAAGCCTCGCCCCACACCCGGCGTCCCGTCTATTTATCCGGCGCCTGGTCCGCGGCTCCGCCGCTCGAGGCGTTGCTCGCCTTGGCGACGGCCTTCGGATCGACCTTGGACAGCGACGCGAGAGTCGGCCCGGACTCAGCACGCGGGAGCAGGCTCGGGCCGCTGCGGAGGAAGACGCTTTGGGGCGCCGTCGGCGTCGGGAAGAGCACGCCGATGAAGCAGTTGCTCATCTCATCCCAGTTCTGGGGTCCCCACACCACTTTCTTCGCCGGATCCGGGTTGAACCGATTCGCCGTCGAGTTGTCGAAGTGGGTGATGAACAGCAGCTTGGAGCCCTTCGGCACGTCGATCGGCTGGGCAAACTGATAGCCCATCTGCCATTCGAAGTTGAAGGCGCCCTTGAGGACCGTCGTCGTCTTCTTGTCCGGTGTCACGAGACGGAGCTCGAAGTCCTTGCCGCGCAGGTGCATGTGCGGCTGCGCGTAGACGAGCCGGGCGTCCTGGCCGAACGTGATCTCGCTGACGACCTCGGCGTTCTGGTCACCGGCCGGGATCGCGAGGTTGCCGGCGGTCGGCCCGGCGTGGAAGTAGTAGCGCGTGTCCGGCGGGTTCTTCGCGAACACGAGGCCAAGCTTCGAGACGTCGGTCATCGGCTCGCCCGACGTCGTGTAGTGCAGCTCGAAGACCAGGTCCGAGCCTTTCGGGATGAACTTCGCGGCGCCGTCGATGTCGAAGCGCTGCGCGCCGAGACCCGGGTTGAACTTGCCGAGGATGTCGTTCCCTTCCTCGATCCCGTTGTTGCCGATGATGTTCGCCTGCGTCTCGCGCTCGTAGGCGACGCCGTACTCGGCCTTCGCCATCCAGGTCGATCCCGGCGGCCGCACCCAGACCTTGCCGTGGTGCAGCACCTTCGGGTTGCCGGGCCGCATTTCAGCCGACGTCACCCACATGTCGTCGGTGAAGTTGCCCTTTACCAGGACGTACTTGTAGTTGATGGTCCCGCGCGCCGGCAGCTCGAACGGCTTCGGCATCTCGATGACCATGTCGGGCTTCAGGTTCCAGCCGCTGTTGAACGTCAACGCCGGCGGCGCGTCTTTCTCGAGGCCTGCCGGAGCGCCGCCATCGACCCACGCGTTGATGGTGTCGATCTCGCGCGTGCTCAGTCGCCGCTCGTTCGCGAAGTGACCCACCTGCGGGTCGGCGTACCAGGGCGGCATCTGTCGCGACACCACGGCCTTCTGGATGGCCTTCGCCCACGGGCGCGCCTGGTCGAACGTAATCAGCGACATCGGCGCGACTTCACCGGGCCGATGGCAGGTCTGACAGTTGTTCTGCAGGATCGGCAGGACGTCCTTGTAGAACGTCGGCGTGTCGGCGGCAGCGATGGACGAGCCGAGTAGAGTCCCCAGAAGTGCGATAAGCGCAGTGCGCATGGCGGACGCCTCCTCGCGGCGCAGTAATGGCGCCGGGAAGTATAGCGCCTGGACGGTGACCGGACGCAACAATCTGGGCCGCGGCCTCAACCGGTGAATAACTGCCCCAGGAGGTAACAGAGAACGGCCCTCAACAGAGACACAGAGGAACGGAGGAGAACAGAGGTCTTTCGTTTCTGGGATCTTGTTCGGGAGCTCTGTTCTGCTCCGTTCCTTTGTTGCTCTGTTGAGCGTCCGTTGAGAGTCCGTTTCCTCTGTCCGCTCCGTTTCTCAGGCGTCAGGGACGCCTCTCGGCCAGGAACTGGCGCGCATCGTAGCGGGCAAAACCGGGCAGGGCGAACGCGCACCAGATCACGCCGACGACGCACAGCACCCCGCCCGAGAGCACGGACGCGGTCACCCCGAACGCCGCCGCGACCAGGCCGGCTTCGACGTGCCCAAGCTGCGGACCGCTCGCGTAGCTCACCATCTCGATGCTGGCCATTCGTCCGCGCAGCGAGGTTGGGATGGTCTGGTTCCAGATCGTCAGGCGGAAGATCGCGCTGATGGCGTCCGCCCCCCCGGCGACCGCCAGGCACACGACGGCGGGCCACAGCCGGCTGGACAGGCCGAACGCGATGATCGCGACACCCCAGATCGCGGCCGCGACAATGACCGCCCGGCCGTGACGCGTCACGCGACCCGTCCACTGACTCGTGACGCCGGCAATCAAGGCCCCGATGGCTGGCGCCGCGTACAGCATGCCGAGCGCCTGGACACCGCCCAGCCGCTCCGACAACGCGGGAAACAAGGCGAGTGGCATCCCGAACACCATCGCCACGAAGTCCACGACGTACGTGCCGATCAATTCCTGACGGCTGCGCGCGTACCGGAACCCTTCGAGCACGCGCGCCAGGCTGGCGGGCTCCGCATGTTCAGCCGGCGGCGTTGGCCTGAGCGCCGCAAGGAGCAGAAACGCGATCACGTATGACGCGACGTCGAGCAGGTAGGCGTCCGCCAGCCCCCAGCGCGCGATCACGACGCCAGCGAGGGCCGGGCCGCCGATCTGCGCGATGCTTCCAACCACCATCTGCAACGCCGCCGCGCCGCTCATTTCGTCCTTGGGAACGAGCATCGGCACGAGCGCCTGGATCGACGGACGCTGCAGCGCCGCCATCGCCGACATCCACGCCGCGACCCCGTACAGCATCCACGGCGACGGGGTCTTCAGGGCCAGCGCCACCAGCGTGCCGCTGCCGACGGCCAGCGCGACGACGGTGACGAGCCCCAGGCGGCGCCGATCGACCGCGTCCGCCAGGGCGCCGCCGACGAACGCCGTCGACAGCAGCGCCGCCAGCTCGAACAGCCCGAGCAACCCCACCGCCAGCGACGACCGCGTCAGCTGGTACATGTGGTACGGCAGCGCGGCGTAGGTCACCATCGAGCCGACCGTCGAAACGAGTTGCGCCGTGACCAGCAGGGAGTAGTCGCGGTGGCGGAGCGGCCGGAGGTCCATCAGACGATCGTAGTCGTGAATAGTGAATGGTGAATCGTGAATGGGCGGTACGGAGGACGCACTCACGATTCACGATTCCGGATTCACGATTCGGGGGTAGTATTCGCCGCCATGCGACAGATCCTCCCCCGGCTGCTCGCGGTCACTCTCGCCCTGTCCACCCTGGCCGCAGCACAGACGTCGCGGATTGCGGCCGACTGCAATCGCGCCTGTCTCGAAGCGCTGGTCAACCAGTACCTCGACGCCGTCGTGGCCCACGAGCCGAAGCGCCTGCCGCTGGCCGCGGACGTGCCGTGGCCAGCACATAGCGGGCGCTGACGCGTGCTCGCACTCGGTATCCATTTCGGACACGACGCGTCCGTCAGCGTCTGCTCCCCTGACGGAGTCCTGTTTTCGCTGCAGGAAGAACGCGTCTCGCGGATCAAGCATCACTGCGGATTTCCGCGGCGGGGCGTCGAGCTGGCGCTCGCGCAATTCGGCCGTCCCGGCCGCGACATTCCGCTCGTCGCGTTCTCGACGTCCGAGGTCATCGCGCCGGAGCACCTCGCCGCGTGGGTGGTACCAGCGGAGGGCGGACGGAAGGCTGCCGGCGGCGCACCGCCAGACCCCCAGCGGCTCGACATGATCCGGGAGAAGGTCCGGCGCACCTGGAACGAGTTCGCCGATCGGCACTGGTCGGAACATCTCGACTTCATGAGGGATGCCGGCTTGCTGGACAGTCTGGTGACGCACTACTACGTCGCGCACCATCGCGCCCACGCCGCGTCGGCCTTCCGGCTCTGCGGCGTAGCCGGCGAACCGGTGGCGGTCCTGACGTGCGACGGCAAGGGCGACGGGCTCTCGGCCACGATCTATCGTGGCGAGATCGACGGTGAACTCACGTATCTCTGCGGCTCGCTGCCTCAGCACAGCGTCGGGATGTTCTATCAGGCTGTCACCGAGGCACTCGGCTTCGTACCCGTCGACGGAGAGTACAAGACGATGGGGCTGGCGGCGTTCGGCAACACGGCGAGCCGCGCGAATCCGTTCACCGGCCTCGTGACGGTTGCCGACGGCGTACTCGCGTCGCGCATTGCCTGGAAGGCCGCGCCGTACAACACGCGTCATCCCGACAATCCGGTGGCGAATCCGATCAGCTCGGTGGTGCAGGCGGACGAATTCCAGCGGCTGCTCACCACGATGCCGGAGGCCGACTTCGCCTGGTTCGCTCAGTCGCACTTCGAGGACGTGATGCTGGCGCTCGCCTCGGACGCGATGAGCCACGCCGGCAGTCGCCACCTGGCCGCGGCAGGCGGCGTCATCCTGAACGTGAAGGCCAACTCGCTGATTCGCGATCGGCTCTGCCCCGAATCGTTCTTCGTCTACCCGGATTCCGCGGACAGCGGCCTGTCGGCCGGCGCCGCGCTCGAAGCCTTGTTCCACGCCGGAGCGGTGCGGCAGCCGATCGCTTTCACGGATCCGTATCTCGGACACGAATTCGAGCCGGACGCGATCGCCAGCACGATTGACCTCTGGCACGAGGCGTACGGCCTCGTCGCCGAACCGGTCACGCCGGCGGACGTCGCCGCGAAGGTCGCGGCCGGCGCCATCGTGGGCACCTTTCAGGGCCGTCTCGAAACAGGACCCCGAGCCCTCGGGAATCGATCCGTCATCGCGGATCCGCGACGGAGCGACGTGAAAGACCGGATCAACCTCCTGTTGAAGGGGCGGGAGCCGTTCGTCCCGTTCGCGCCGTCAGTGCTCGAGGAGGATGCCCACCTGTATTGGGACGGGCCGACACACTACCCCTTCATGACGTTCGCGGTTCGCGCATCTGACTACGCGAAGCAGACGATTCCAGCCGTCGTCCACGTCGACGGCACCGCGCGCCCACAGGTGGTCACCACCGAAGGCAACCCGCGCTACGCCGAGTTGCTTCGCGCCTTCAAGTCGATCACCGGCGTCGGCGTGCTGCTGAACACGTCGTTCAATCGACACGGCTACCCGATCGTGGGATCACCGGACGATGCCCTGCTCCACCTGAACAACGGGTGGGTCGAAGCGGTCTGGCTGGGCGATTTCTACGTCACTCGCGGGAACGGCCGGTAAGTCGCCTCCGCGCGGCGCGGCGTCGCCGGCCTATGCCGGCTGCTCGCGGCCGATGAAGATCGTGGTGTGCGGATCGATTTCTCCCGCCGGTTTCTCCACGGTGTAGTAGTAGAGCGCAATCGACTTGCGCGCGCGATCGGCCGGGCACATCAGCGGGTGCGGATGGCCGTGATAGCTGAAGTTGGACGTGTCGAAGATCACGACGCGGTTGAACAGCGGGGAGAACGACTTCACCTTCAGCTTGCCGGTCCGATCCCACAGCTCGAGTTCGCCGCCCCACGCGGCATCCCAGTTCTCATTCAGGTAGAGCAGGAAATTCAGCCGGCGCCAGACGTTCAACCGCGGGTACAGGTTGAAGTCGGCATGGACACCGAGCTCGCCCTCGCGGCGAATCTCGTGGAGACCGCCGCCTCGTAGGTGCGGATCCGAGAGCAGCCCCTGAATTCCGGTCAGCCGCTCGAGGAAGTTCAGGAAGAGACCGCCATTCAACTGGTTGATGAACGCCCGGGTCGTCGACCCGAAGTGCTGAATGTCCTCAGTGGCCCACTTGCGCTCGAGTGCCTTGTCGCTGGAGTGCCACCGCGACCGGTCCATGCCGTCGAACTCGACGAGAATCTGCTGCAGCAGCGCCGGCTCGAACAGCCCGTCGAGCACCACGTGCGGGAACGGATCGGCCGCGCGGTACGCGTCGGCATGCTGGGTGACGATTTCCTTCATGCGCCCGTACGGCAGCGCGTGCGAGAGCGTCTTGCGCGCGCGGTCGCGTTCCTCGCGCGCCTTCACGACCTCGTCGCGCAAGGCGGCGTTCCGTGCCCGCAGTTCCCGGACGGCGGCGTAGGTTCGAAGCACAGGCAGGCGGCTGGTCCAGGTGGGCATTGGCGCGCTCCTTATGCCACAGCCGGACGCACCTACACAACGCCGAAACGAAATTGGCTGCGCAAATCTCGACAGGCAGACTTCGCCCTTGGCAGGTCTGGCCTGCCAAGACGAAGCTGCTCTCTGGTTTGGGGGATCACACGCCAGACCTCATAGCAGCGAAGTCTGGCGGGGTCGACGGGACTCGAACCCGCGGCCTCCGGCGTGACAGGCCGGCGTTCTAACCAACTGAACTACGACCCCAAGCCTATGGAAGTGCGAAGTTCAAAGGGTGAAGTCGGAAGTGGGCCCCACTTCGAACTTCTGACTTCAAACTTCCAACTTCGTTTGAATGGGCGGTGAGGGTTTCGAACCCCCGACAGCCGGCGTGTAAAGCCGGTGCTCTACCACTGAGCTAACCGCCCGCCTTCGCGCCTGCCGTCCGATCATATCGGCTGGCGCTTCGGCGCGGCAGGCCCGCCCTTCGTATCCAGGTCGACCCGAAGGTCGGCCTCTACCCGATGTGGCCTCACTCAGTGGGCCTTCAACGGCCCCACACAAAGTGTCGATTATAGCAGATCACGACGGGGCACACGGGGACGCGACCACGACCACTTCGCGCGGCGGGTCGCCGGCCAGGATGTTCCGCAGCTTCACGTCGGCTCGCCGGTGGCGGGCGATCACGCAGGCATCGCTGACAAAGTCCGGGCGGACCTCACCGTAACGGTCCGCGGGGAGGACGGCGAACACCCGATGGCCGCTGCGGAGAACCTCCGCGAACGCCTCCTTGTCGTAGGTCACGCGGATGTGGCGGCGCAGGTAGTAGGTCATGCTCGGCATCGCCACGTCGAAGTGGGCCACCACGTCGTCAGGCCGCAGCTGTTTGGCGATCGCGGCACTGAGCGGCGCCACTGGCTTGTAGGTCTCGAACCCGGGTAGCACGCGCGCCACGAGCATCCAGTTCACGGCAATCAGTGTCCCCACGGTTGACAACACGGCCGGAAGCCTGGCGTCGCGGCCGGCCATCACCGCGACGATCGCACCGCCGACGAGCGTGACGAGGCCGACGCCGAGGGCGCCGTCCACGGGATATGCCGGGGTGGCCTCCACGAACACGATCACCGCCGCCACACCGAGCACGAGCAGAAGGATGGCCAGCGCGGTGAACGTTCCCACGAACCAGCGCCGCATGGCCGCGACGCCGAGCAGCTCGAGGATGAAGGTCGCGCCGAGGGACGCCACTGCCGGCGCTACCGGAAAGATGTAGAGGTCCTGCTTGCTGCGCGAGAACGAGAAGAACACGACGATCACCGCGCACCAGAGCAGGAGGAGCGTTCGCAGCCGCCGCCTCGGATCGCCAGCCCCTTCGCGTCGCCGCGCCCACCAGGTCGTGACCGCGCCGATGGCGGCGATCGACCATGGGAAACTGTCCGTCAGCAGCACGGGCAGGTAGAACCAGACACCGCGGGCGTCGTTGGGGCCGAACGGCTGGAGATAGCGCTCGACGTTCTCGCCGATGAAGAACCCGGTGATGTACGTCCAGCCGTGCTGCATGTACAAGGCGACGTACCAGGGCGCCGCAATCAGCAGAGCGATGACCGCCCCCTGCGGGATCAACATCTCGCGCAGCCGTCGGAGCTCGCCGTGCACCGCGAGATAGATGACGAAGGCGAGACCCGGCAGCACAACCGCGACGGGACCCTTGGTCAACAGGCCGATGCCGACCGCGACGTACATGGCGTAGAGAAATCGCCGTCGCTGCGCCGGATACGCCTCGGACAGGACGAAGCACGCGAGGATCATCGAGAGCGCGGCGGAATTCGCCACGTCAATCAGGATCCGCCGGCTGAACATGAAGAAGCGCGGCCCCGCGGCGAGACCGAGCGCCGCCAGCAGGCCCCCGTCGGTTTCGCCGGAGACGGCCCGGCCGATCAGGAACGCCGCCAGCAGCATGACGAGCGCGCTGACGACGATGGCCACGCGCTCGGTGGTGATGGAGACGCCGAACAACTGATAGAGCCCGGCCACCATCCAGTAGCTGAGCACCGGCTTGTTGAAGCGCGGTTCGTAGTTGAACGTCGGGTTGATGTAGTCGCCGCTCTCGAGCATCTCGCGCGGCGTCTCGACGTAGAAGGCCTCGTTGGCGTCCCAGATCGTGGAGCCACCGAGATTCACCAGGTAAGGGAGGAACGCGGCAACAAGTGCGGCGAGCAGCAATCGGCGCCGCAGTGACCGATACACGATTGCCGCTTAGGATATCACCGAGGGATGAACATTCTCATCGTTCGGCTCAGCGCGCTGGGCGACATCGTGCACGCGATCCCGGCCGCCGCCGCACTGCGCCGCGCGTATCCGCAGGCGCGAATCGACTGGCTGCTCGACATCCGCCACCGCGACATCGTTGACCTCGTCACCGCGATCGATCACGTGGTGGTCGTGCGTCGCTCGACGCCCGCCGGATGGGTGCAGGTGCTCCGCGAGCTGCGCGCCACGCGCTATGACGTCGCGCTCGACTTCCAGGGCCTCATGAAGTCCGCCGTGCTCGCGCGCGGGTCGGGAGCGAAACGCGTCGCCGGCTTCTCGCTCTGGCATCTGCGGGAAAAGACCGCGCGGCCGTTCTACACGTCGGCCGAAGACGCCGAAGGCGGTCACGCGATTCTCAAGAACCTGCGCCTGCTGCGGACGCTGGGCATCGACGACATGCGCATCGACTTCCCGCTGGCACCCGTCGAGTCGCCGGCGCTGGCCGCCTTGCGCCAGTCGATCGGCAATGCCCGCTTCGCCGTGATCAACCCGGGCGCGGCGTGGCCCAACAAGCGCTGGCTGCCGGAACGCTATGGCGAGCTCGCGGCGACGATCCGGAACCGAACCGGACTTCCGCCGATCGTGCTGTGGGGACCGGGAGAAGAGGCGCTGGCGCAGGCGGTCGTGGCCGCGTCGCGGAATGCGGCAACGCTCTCACCGCCAACCACGGTCCGCGACATCGTCGCGATCTGCCGCGCGGCGGATCTGTTCGTGGCGGGCGACACGGGGCCGCTGCACATCGCGATGGCCGTTGGTACGCCGACCGTCAGCCTGTTCGGACCAACCAGTCCCGTGCGCAACGGGCCCTGGTCGGCACGGGACGTCGTGGTCTCACGGGCCGATCAGTGCGGCTGCCACATCGATCGGCGGTGCCGCCAGGCGCACTGGTGCCTCGAGGACATCGGCGTCGGCGAGGTCGCAACCGCCGTGGAGCACCGTCTCGCGACGGAGAGCCCGCGTGCTTGAGCGCAATGCCCTGCAACGCATCGCGGCGGTGATCGCGCGACGACGGGTGACCGCGGGCTTCGTCCTCGGCCTGTTGGCCCTCTGGCTGGCACAGCCGACGCCGCGGTCGCTGGCGATCGGCGCGGCGCTCGCCCTGATTGGTGAAGCGCTGCGCGTGTGGGCCGCCGGCCACCTCGAAAAGGGGCGCGAAGTCACCTCGTCCGGGCCCTACGCGATGACGCGGCACCCGCTGTATCTCGGGTCCGGCCTGATCGCCGCCGGCATCGCCGTCGCCTCCGCCCGCGCGATCGTCGTCATCACCGTTGCCGCGTATCTCGCGGTGACCATCACCGCCGCCGTTCTGACGGAAGAAGCGCAGCTCACCGAGCGGTTCGGCGAACGATATCCCGACTATCGCGACGGCCGATCTCCAGTGGTCGCGCGCCGTTTCAGTGCCGCGCGGGTGATCCGGAATCGTGAGTACCGGGCGCTGCTCGGCCTCGCGCTCGCCCTCGCGCTGCTCGCGTGGAAGACAACGCGCTGATGGACGGTTCGGCCGCGGCGTCTCGCTTCACGCCGTCTATGCTGCCGCTCGCGCTGCTGCCGTTCGTCTTCCTTTGCACGCTGAACTCGGGTACGTATCGCTACGGCGCGTCGGACCAGGCCTTCTATCAGCCCGCGGTGGCGCTCGCGATGCACCCGGACGCCTTTCCGCACGATGCGCCGGTGATCAAGGCGCAGGCGGAGCTGACGCTGATGGACGAGGCGGTCGGGACCCTCTCGTCGATCACTGGCGCCCCCTTGCCGCCGTTGTTCGCCGCGCTGTACGTCGCGGCGCTGGTGCTGCTGGCCATTGCGACCTGGCTGATCGCGTCGCGCCTGTATCAATCGCCCTGGACGGGTGTGGCGCTGCTCGCGGCCCTGACGCTTCGCCATCAGATCTCGAGGTCGGGCACCAACACGCTCGAAGGTTACTTTCATCCCCGGCAGGTTGCGTTCGGCTTGGGCGCGCTCGCCCTCGCCCTGCTCCTGCGGCGTCGACGGACTGGGGTCGTGGTGGCACTTCTGCTCGCGGCCGCCGTGCACCCGACCACCGCGATGTGGTTTGGCATCTGGCTGGGTGTGGCCACGCTGGTGATGGAGCCGCGCTTCCGCCGCGGGCTGATCGTCGCCGCCCTTCTCTCCGGCATCGCGGCGGTATGGGCGCTGACATCGGGACCGCTCGCCGGGCGGCTCGTGGTGATGGACCCGGAGTGGCTCGCCACGCTCGAGACGAAGACCTACCTCTTTCCGCTCGACTGGCCGGTCACGGCCTGGCTGGCGAACCTCGGCTACATCCCGGTGATCGTTGGCGTGTATTACTGGCGCCGTCAGGCCGACCTGAAGGTCGGCCTCTACCATCGAAACCACCAGGCCGACCTGAAGGTCGGCCTCCACCCAGCGGACGATCGAACCGATGCGGCAGAGAGCGGGCTGGTGGTGGGGGCGCTGGCACTGGTTGCCGTGTTCACGGCCCTGCTGCCGTTCAATGCGGCGCATGTCGCGCTGGCGGTGCAACTCCAGCCCGCGCGCGTGTTCTGGATGCTCGACTTCTTCGCCACCATCTACCTTGTGTGGGCGGTCGCCGAGGCGCCGTGGCATACGGCAACACGGCGTGGCGCGGACCTTGTCACGTCCGCGCGGGCGAGCCTGACAAGGCTCGCCCCACAGGGAGATCGGCGGCGTGCGGTGATTGCGGTCGTCGTCATCACCGCCGTGTCGCTCGCGCGCGGCGGCTACGGCCGCCTGGTGTCGTCGCCCGAGCGCGCGGTCGCGCAAATCGACATCAAAGACGACGATTGGGGACGAGTGATGACGTGGGCCCGGACGACGGACGTGCGCTCGGGCTTCCTCGCGGATCCGATGCACGCGGTCCTGTACGGGACGAGCGTCCGCGTCGCCGCCGGGCGCGATGTGATGGTGGAGGCGGTGAAGGACGCCGCCATCGGCATGTACGACCGGCGGATCGCGATCCGAACCCGCGATCGGCTGGCCGCGATCGGCGACTTCGGCTCGCTCACGCCCGATCGCGCCCGCTCACTGGCCGCGAGCTACGAGCTCGACTACCTGGTGACCGAGCACCCGATCGACCTGCCGCTCGCCTTCGAGAGCGGCCGGTTGAAGATTTATCGGTTGCGATGAAGTCGACGTAGGACGGACCGTGTTAGGTCCGCCTGGCAGGCCTGACAAGGCCTGCCCTACGTAGCCCGCGGTCTCACGAACACGTAGTTATACAACTCCGGGAACTTCTCGACGTTGAAGGTCGGCGACCGCTTCTTGTGGAGCAGCGTGAAACCGGCGTGCTCGATCTCGGCGACCGCCGCCACATCATCGGCCGACGCTCCGTCGAACTCGACGAGCAGCGACTTCAGGCGTGGATCTCTCAGCGTGCGGGCCGCGCCACGAATCACCTTCGCCTCGATCCCGTCCACGTCGATCTTGATGTGCGTCGGGAACGGGTCGGGCTGGAACTGCAGGAACGCGTCGAGCGAGAACGAGAGGCTCCCCTGCTGGAACGACGGGGTGAAGGGCCGCTGCTGCCAATCGAGCTTCGCGCCGAAGTTGTGCAGCGACTCGCCGGCGCGGAATCGCGACAGGTACAGGTAGTCGATGCCCTCGCGATCCGCCAACGCGACGGCGACGCAGGCGATCCGATCGCCGAAGCCGTTCAGGAAGATGTTCTGGTTGATCAGCGCGTAGTTCTGCGATTCGGGCTCGAAGGCCATCACCCGAACCGAGCGGCTCGCCGCGTAGATCGAGTAGAGGCCGATGTTGGCGCCGATGTCGAACAGCACGTCGCCAGGAGCGAACGTGTCGATCCATTCGATCGTCTCGGGCTCTTTCGTAAGAAACGTCCGGGCGCGCCAGGCCACCGTGCGGTTCGGACAGACGAACGCATAGGTGTGGCCGTTACGGCTCACCTCCCGGATCTTGCCCACCTTCCTGAGCACATCGCGCGGCGTCTTCGGCGCCGAGCGCCGGCGGATTGCGCGCAGCAGGCGTCGCACGGCGCGATCGGCCGATGGCCATCGAGTCGCGGCCCGGGCCGCGAGCTCCGCCAGGGTCGGTCCAACAGAAGAGCTCACAGCTGCATGTCTGTCAGGCGAGCCTGCGTCCCATCAACCCCTCGAGCACCCGCAGGGGCGCCGACGCTTCGTCGCGAAGCGAGGTGACCGGAACGTAGAAGGTCTGTTCGAGCTGATGGATGCCGGCGAGCGCCGCGTGCGGCACCTGGTCGGTGTAAACCATCCAAGTACTGCCGGCCGGAAAGCTGTGAACCAGATGATCGGTGCGCGACTGGTAGTCGCCATCCGCCTTCATCCGATCGTGCAGCTGCAGCATGTAATGGTCGTAGGGCGTCCGCAGCGCCTTCGTCATCCCCGCCAGGTAGAGCGCGCGATGACTGCCCCAGACCGGCCCGCGCAGCGCCGGCTGGAAGCGGCGCGCGACCTCGCTGAACGATCCGCCGATCTTCCACGTCCGCGGCTTTCCCGACGGATTGATGTTGCTGAACACCCGCAGGATGCGCCGGCCGCGCATCGGCATCGACGGAAATGCGTCCACGTGCAGCCGGGTATCGTCATGCCGCCATGACGTCACGCGCCCCGCGATCTCGACGGGGCGAAGGCTCGTCCGCCCCTGCTGCAGTCCCGGCCCGTACGCGGGAAACAGCGAGCGCACCAGTGCGTCCGTCATCCGTGAGAATCGCGACAGCAGGCCACGCAGCCGCTCGAGATCGTCGCCCTGCGCGGTCGTGCCGCCGAGTTTTCCGTTCGCGGGATTGAAGCTGACGTTCTTTGCGCCGTGGACCGACCGCGGATCGAGAAAGGCCAGCTCCGGCTGTCCCAGCTCGAACGACAGATGCGGAAAACAGACGACGCTGCCGCTTTCGAGGGCGGCGATGGCCGCATCCTGGACGTCGGCGGGCTGCGCCTGATCCCAGCTCCGCGACTCGACGGGAAACAGTTTCATCAGGATCTGATTGAAGCCTGAGGATAGCAGATGCACGCAGGCCGACCTGAAGGTCGGCCTCTACCCGGAACCGGCAATGCGCGACAGCAGGTCGCGCGTGGAATGGTCCTTCGGGTCGCCCACGATCGCGGTGCGGCCGCCATACGCGGCAACCACCGCGCGCTCCGGCACGGAATCGACGGTGTAATCGGTGCCCTTGCAGTGGACGTCCGGATGGACCGCTTCGAGCAGCGGCGCCACGTCCGGTTCGGGGAAGATGACGACGAAGTCGACGCAGCGGAGTGCGGCGACGAGCGCCGCCCGGTGGCCGGCGTTGAGGATCGGCCGCCCCTCGCCCTTCAGCTTCTTCACCGACTCGTCGTCATTCAGCGCCACCACGAGGAGATCCGCTTCCTGCCCGGCTGCCTCGAGATAGCGGACGTGTCCAACGTGCAGCAGATCGAAGCAGCCGTTGGCGAACGCGATGGTCCGGCCGGCCCGGCGTTCGGCCGCGACGCGCTCGACGAGCTGGGCGCGCGAGAGAATTTCAGCCATTTGCCTTCGCGCCAGGCCGACCTGAAGGTCGGCCTCTACCATTCTCCGATTGAATCGCCGCGCGCAGTTCGTCGGCGCTGGCGGTGGCGGTGCCGCGTTTCATCACCACGATGCCGCCGGCGTAGTTCGCCAGGCGTGCCGCCGCCTCGAACGTGGCGCCCGCTGCCAGCGAAAGCGCCAGCGTGGCCATCACCGTGTCGCCGGCGCCGGTCACATCGGCAATCTCGTCGGACCCGTAGATCGGAATGTGGACGGTGGGCTCGTTCGGGACGAACAGCGCCATGCCGCGGCTGCCGCGCGTAACCAGGACGGCCTGCATGCGCGTCTGCTTGAGGATGGTGCGGCCTGCCCGCTCGAGCACGCGCAGGTCGTCATTGATGGTCACGCCCAGCGCCTGTTCGACCTCGGACTCGTTCGGCGTGCACGCCGTCAGCCCGCGGTACTCCAGCAGCCGGTAGCGGCTGTCTACCAGGACCGGGATCGGCAGCCCCTCGCGCTTGAGCAGCGCGCGCAGACGCGATACGAACGCCGGCGTCACCAGGCCGGAGCCGTAATCAGAGATCAGCACGGCATCAGAGGTTCTCAGCGCCCGCAGCGCCGCGCGGTCGAACGCCGTCCTGGCGCGGACGTCGATCGGTTGATTCACGCTCCGATCGATGCGCACCACCTGCTGCTTCGCCGAGTGAATGCCGCCCGCGAGAATGCGCGTCTTGACCGGTGTGCGTCTGCCTGCCATCCGCGCCACCGCGCCCGCATCGACGCGCGCGTGGAGTGCCTGCAACAGGCGTGTGCCCGGCTCATCGCGTCCGACGATGGAGGCCAGCGCGGCCCGGCCGCCAAGCGAGGCCACGTTGTTCGCCGCGTTGCCGCCAGCGCCCGGCAGAATCTCCGTCGAGTCGTACTCGAGGATGAGCACCGGCGCTTCACGCGAGACGCGCGCCACTCGCCCGTAGACGAACTCGTCGGCAACGACGTCGCCGATCACGGCCACGGTGCGCCCCCGCAACGCTGCGATCAGCGCGAGGAGCTGCGAAGAATCCACTCGGCGGCCTCCATCAAATTGTTGAGGATAGCATCAGGCTGCGGCGGGTCCGGCGGCGACGGCCGATGTTCGAGGCTCCGGCCGGAGCGGATCAGGATCGTCCGCGTGCCGGCACCGATCCCGGCCTCGACGTCGCGCCACCAGTCTCCAACCATCCACGAGTTCGCCAGATCGAGCTGCAGGTCCGCCGCAGCCCGCTGCAGCAACCCGGATGCGGGCTTCCGGCAATCGCAGGTCCCCGCGTACCGCGGATCGGCGGAGGTCGGATAGTGCGGGCAGTAGTAGTACGCGTCGATCCGGGCCCGGCCGGCCAGCGCGGCATCGAGTGCTCGATGCGTCGCCTGCACGTGCGCTTCGTCGTAATACCCTCGCCCGACCCCTGACTGGTTGGTGATGACCACGACCACGAAGCCGGCGGCGTTCAACTGGCGGATGGCCTCGGCCGACCAGGGCAGCACGTCGATCTGCGACAGGTCGCGGAGGAAGCCGACGTCCTCGATGATGGTGCCGTCGCGATCCAGGAAGACGGCGGGTCGAGTCATACGTTCGTGGGGCGGGCCTTCTCGGCTTCGCCACGCGGGCCTGACCCTTCGACACGCTCAGGGTCATCCCGAGCGGTGTCGAGGGATGACAAGGCCCGCGCTACGGACTCCAGGACCCGCTCCGGTGACAACCCCTTCATGCAGCGATGATCGATCGGACACTCGCGCAGCATGCACGGCCGGCACCAGACGGGATTGAGCAGCACGTCGGCTCGCCCGCCGGCGCGCGTCAAGGGCGCGGTCTCCGCTTCACGGGTCGGTCCGAACAGCGCCACGATGGGCGTGCCAATCGCACCGGCAAGATGCATCGCACCCGAATCGTTGGAGACGCACGCCACGGATACGGCCAGCACGCCGGCTAGCGCCTTCAACGACGTTCGGCCGGCAAGATCGATCGGTTGCGCCACCCGAGCCACGGTATCGTCGGTGATCATCCGGATTGTCCCGGCGTCACCCGCGCTGCCGACGAGGACCGTCCGCGCGCCATGGCTCGCCGCGAGCTCGCCAATCACGCGCGCGAAGTGACGCGGCAGCCAGCGCTTGGCCGTCCCGTACGCCGCGCCCGGCGCCATGGCAATCAACGGCTGCCGGCCGTCCCAGCCGGCGGCCATCAGTTGCGCGCGCGCCTCCTGACGAAGCGCCTCGGACACGTCCACGCGCGGCTCGAGCGGTCCGCTCGGAATGTCCAGCGCCGCCGTGAGGTGCTGGTAGTACCGACCCTGATGCAGCGATGCCCGCGGACGTGACACTGCTCGCGTCAGGAGCCGCCGTCGCCAGTCGGTCGCGTAGCCCCATCGTTCCGCGATGCCGGCCCGGCGCGACAGCCAGCCGATCGCAAACGAATTCGGCAGCAGGATCCCCACCGACGTCGAACCGCACGCGCCACCGAGCGTCGCCACGTCTGCATCGAGGCTCCGCCTGGCGAAGGGCCGTCCTCGCCATCGCAGCGTGGCAATCGCGTCAACGCCGGGCACCATCTCGAACAGGCTGGCCACCGAGCCGCGGGCGGCGACGACCACGCGGGCGTGGGGCCAGCGGCGTCGCACGTCGGCAATTGCCGGCAGCGCCATCACGGCATCGCCGAGCCAGTTGGGCGCGAAGACGCAGATCGACGCCGGCTCAGACGTCAACCCGCGCCTCGGGAACGGCGGCCTCGTCGCCGGGACGCTGCGGACTGTCGCGCCAGCGGCGGTGCATCCACAGCCACAACTCGGGGTTCCGGCGGACGTACATCTCGAGGACGTCCGTGCACCGCTGCGTGAAGTCGCGAATCCCCTCGGGCGTGTCGTCGCGCGGCGGCTCGATCGGATGGTCGTAGACGAAACGGTAGCGGCCGCCCTCGATCGGATATCCGAACGAGGGAATGACCGCCGCGCCCGTCCGCGCCGCGAGCGCTCCCATCGCGCTGGTCGTCGCCGCCGGCCGGCGGAAGAAGTCCACGTAAATCGCGTCCGGCGTGTGGAGGTGCTGATCGATCAGCATCGCCACGCCGCGGTTGGCGGCCAGTTCGCGCAGGATGCGCCGCACGGCGCCCTGCCGGTAGATCACGGTGTTGCCGGTCCGGGAGCGAATCCGCTCGAGCATCTCGTGCAGGTACGGATTGTCGAGCGGCCGCGCCAGCACCGACACCGGTTTGGTGTGAAGCGCCAGCATCATGCCCTGCTCCTCCCAGTACCCGAAGTGCCCGGTCATGAAGAGCACGCCGCGACCCTGCTGGTACGCCTGGTTGACGCGATCGGCACCTTCCACGTCCACCAGTTCGTGCATTTCCGCGTCGGTCAGCGTCGCGAACTTCAGCAGCTCCAGCAGGACGGCGGCAAAGTGCGCGAACATCGCGCGCGCGATCTCCTCGATCTCGGCGCGCGAGCGCGACGGGAACGCGTGCTGCAGGTTCGTCAGCGCCACGCGGCGGCGCGAGTTGTCGAAATAGAACGCCAGCCGCCCGAGACGATGGCCGATCGCGCGCACCGTCCGCATCGGCAACGGCCGCACCAGCAGCATGACGAACCGGACGAGCAGTTCCTCGAGGCGGTGTCTCATCGAGACTCCCGCGCCGATGCCAGCCGCGCGAGCAGCCAGGCCCTGAAGGCGTCCGCCGGATCGACCTGCACGTCCATCGGCAGAAACATGATCGGCACGTCGTCTGTGGTCCCTGGGTCCAGCCGGACCGCGTCCTTCTCGGTCGTCAGGATGGCCTCGGCGCCGGCCTCGCGCGCCGCCTGCGCGACGCGCTGCCGATCGGCGGCCGTAAACCAATGATGATCGGGAAAGATGAATTGCTGCTCCACCGAGTACCCGCGCTGTCGCACCGCGTCCACGAATCGCTGCGGCCGCGCAATCGCGGCCAGCACCACGACCCGGCGCGGCTCCTCTCCAACAGTCTCGCCGAACGGCACGAGCCGGCGCAGGGGGCGGTAGATCGGATGCACGACAAACGCGCGATCGACGCCGACGCGGTTGGCGAGCCGCGTCGGTTCTGGCGTCCCGGCGGGCACGAGCACCGCGTGCGCGTGTCGTGCCGCGTCCAGCGACTCGCGCAGCCGGCCAATCGGCAACACCCGCTCTCCGAGGTCATCCTCGGACAGGAGCAGCAGGTCAACCGTCCGCGCCAGTCGCAGGTGCTGGAAGCCGTCGTCCAGGATCAGCACGTCAGCGCCGAATCGATCGCGAGCGACGACGCCAGCATCGTACCGATTGGTCGCGACGACGACCGGGACGCCGCGCAGGCGGCGCGCGAGCAGTTGCGGCTCATCGCCTGACGCGTCCACGTCCGCCAGGACCGAGCGGCCATCGCTGACGATCACCACGCCGCTGGACTGCTGGCGACGCTTGTATCCGCGGCTGAGCACCGCCGGCGCCAGGCCGGCGTCCTGCAGCAGCGTCGCCAGCATCGCGACGACCGGCGTCTTGCCGCTGCCGCCCACGACGAGGTTGCCGACGCTGACGACAGGGATGCCGAGCTGCTGCCGGCGAGCCGGCTGCTCGTACCACTGCCGCCGGAGCCGCGCGACCTGTCCGTAAACCGCGCTCAGGGGATTCAATGGATCGCGTCAGTGCACGACACGGAAGGGACGGACGACGCCCCGCGGGCCTTCGCGCGGCGGCAACAATTGCGAGAGACAGCTCAACGTCTTGTCACGGGCGCCGCGATTCGCGTCGACGAGCGCGCGCGCCGCGGCGCCAAGCCGGGCCCGCCGCACGGGATCGTTCATCAGGCTCAACACCACGTCATCGAGCTCGCGCTCGCCGCGGAGCTGCACCGCCGCCCCGTTCGTGACGAACGCTTCCGCGATCTCGGCGAAGTTCTCCATGTGCGGGCCGAAGACGATGGGCTTGCCGTACACCGCCGGCTCGAGAATGTTGTGGCCGCCGGATGGCACCAGGCTGCCACCGACGAACACCGCCGTCGCGATCTGATAGAGCTGCGCCAGCTCGCCGATCGTATCGAGCACCACGGCATCGGCGCGAGGCTCGGCGTCGATCGGCAGCTCGCTGCGGCGGATCGTGGACAGCCCCTCGTGGCGGCAGATCCGCTCGGCCTCCGTGAATCGCTCGGGATGCCGCGCCGCCAGCACGAGCAGCGCGTTGCTCCCCCCTGGAGTTGCGCGGAAGCGGTTGAAGGCGCGCACCACGAACTCCTCTTCTCCCTTCATCGTGCTGCCCGCCACCAGGACCAGACGGTTGGGCGAGATGCGGAAGAATCTGAGCACGCGCTCCGGCCCGCGTCCCGGCGTCGGCGTCGTATGCAACGATTCGAACTTGAGGCTTCCGGTGACCGTGACCGTCGCCGGATCGGCACCGAGCTCGACGAGCCGGCGTGCCGACTCTTCCCCCTGCACGCAGAAGGTGTCGACGTCGGCGAGCACGCGCCGGAAGAACGGCCGGATGAGGCGATATCGCGGAAACGATCGATACGAGATCCGCCCGTTGACCAGCGCCGTCTTGATGCCGCGGCGGCGGCATTCGCGCAGCAGGTTCGGCCAGATCTCTGTTTCGACCATCACGAACAATCGCGGCTTCACCTGCCGCAACGTCCGCCGGACGCTGAACGTCCAGTCGAAGGGCATGTAGAACACGCCGTCCACGTCCGACACACTGCGGCGCGCGAGCTGCTGCCCGGACCGCGTGGTGGTCGAGAGAAACAGTTTCAGCGCGGGGTATCGCTTCCGCAGCTCCGAGATCAACGGCCGGGCGGCCAGCACCTCGCCCACCGACACCGCGTGGACCCAGATCGACTCGTCACCGTCCAGATTGAACGATACGGGCAGGTACCCGAATCGCTGCCGGAGGCTTCCCACGTACTTGTTGTGGCGCAGCGCCTGGTACAAAAAGTACGGCGACAGCGCCAGCCACAGCAGGAAGATGACAATGCTGTAGAGGAGATACACGCTAAACCGTCTGAAATGTAGGTGTTAGAACCCGAAAAGTATAGTCGCGCGATTGACCCGGTTCAACGCGCGTCACTACAATCGAGGTTTGGAGGAATGGCGATGGCGGTGAGGGTGGGGATCAACGGGTTCGGGCGAATCGGGCGCAATATTCTGCGCGCAGCGCTCGGTCAGAAGGACATCGACTTCGTTGCGGTCAACGACCTCACCAATTCGAAGACGCTGGCTCATCTCCTGAAGTACGACTCGGTGCTCGGCAACCTGCACGCCGAGGTCAAGGCGACGGACAAGGGCATCACGGTTGACGGTGACGAGTTCCAGGTCCTGTCGCTGAAAGACCCGGCGCAGCTTCCCTGGAAGGATCTTGGCGTCGAGGTCGTGTTCGAGTCGACCGGCATCTTCACGGACCGTGACGGCGCCGCCAAGCACCTGGCGGCCGGCGCGAAGAAGGTGATCATCACCGCGCCCGCCAAGAAGCCGGACATCACGGTCGTGCTCGGCGTCAACGACGAGCAGTACGATGCGTCGAAGCACCACATCATCTCGAACGCTTCGTGCACGACGAACTGCCTGGCGCCGCTCGCGAAGGTCATCCACGACAACTTCGGCATCAAGAAGGGCTGGATGACCACCGTCCACTCCTACACGAACGACCAGCAGCTGCTCGACCTGCCGCACAAGGACCTCCGCCGCGCCCGGGCAGCAGCCCTCTCGATGATTCCAACGACGACCGGGGCCGCGCTGGCGGTGGGCGAAGTCCTGCCGGAGCTCAAGGGAAAGCTCGACGGGTTCTCGATGCGCGTGCCGACGCCGAACGTATCGGTCGTGGACCTGAGCGCGGTCGTCGACAAGAAGACCACCAGCGAGGACATCAATGCCGCGCTGCGCGCCGCGTCCACGGGCGCGCTGAAGGGCATCCTGGCGATGTCGGATGATCCACTCGTCTCCATCGACTTTCGCGGGAACCCGAATTCGTCGATCGTCGACTCGGCCTACACCAAGGTCATGGATGGTGACTTCGTGAAGGTCGTCTCGTGGTACGACAACGAGTGGGGCTACTCGAACCGCTGTGTCGATCTGCTGAGGAAACTCGTCGCCAAAGGCCTCTAATGGCGAAACGGACGATCCGCGACCTCGACGTCGCCGGAAAGCGCGTCTTCATTCGCGTCGACTTCAACGTTCCGCTGAAGAACGGCATCACCGGCGACGACACCCGCATCCGCGAGTCGCTGCCGACGATTACCTATGCCCTCGAGCACGGCGCCCGCGTCGTCATCCTCGCGTCGCATCTCGGCCGCCCCAAGGGCAAGCCGAACCCGGAGATGAGCCTGCGGCCGGTGGCCGCGCGCGTCGGGGAGCTGCTGAAGAAGCCGGTTGCCTTTGCTGACGACTGCGTCGGCGCGCCGGCGGAACAGGCCGTGGCGAACGCCCCGAAGGGCGGCGTGGTCCTGCTCGAGAATCTCCGGTTCCATCCCGAAGAAGAGAAAAACGACGCGAGCTTCGCGAAGGGACTGGCCGCGCTGGCCGACGTCTACGTCAACGACGCGTTCGGAGCGGCGCACCGCGCACACGCCTCGGTGGAAGCGATCGTGCGGCTGGTGCCGCAGGCCGGCGCCGGGCTGCTGATGGAGAAGGAGCTGCGCTATCTCGGCGGCGCGCTCGACAATCCCGAGCGGCCGTTCGTGACCATCATCGGTGGCGCCAAAGTGTCCGACAAGATCGAGGTGATCGAGAACCTCGTTCCCAAAGTCGATCGCCTGCTGATCGGCGGCGCGATGGCGTACACGTTCTTCAAGGCGCAGGGCAAGCCGGTCGGCAAATCACTGGTCGAGGACGACAAGCTCGACGCCGCGCGCGACATCATGGAGCGTGCGAAGCAGCGCGGCTTGACGCTGCTGCTGCCGACCGATCACGTGGTCGCGCCGAAGCTCGAAGCCGGTGCACCGTCGGACGTCCTCAGCGTTGACGACGCGGCCATCGGCGACCGGATGGGCCTCGACATCGGCCCGGCGACGGTCAAGGCGTACTCGGCGGCGATCGCAGATGCGAAGACGGTGATCTGGAACGGGCCGATGGGCGTGTTCGAGATCGATCAGTTCGCGCAGGGCACGATTGGCGTGGCGCGCGCGGTCGCCGCGGTCAAGGGCACGACGATCATCGGCGGCGGTGATTCGGTGGCCGCCATTCACAAGGCCGGCGTGGCCGATCAAGTGACGCACATCTCCACCGGCGGCGGCGCATCGCTGGAATTCCTCGGCGGGCAGACACTGCCCGGAGTTGCGGTTCTTCCCGAAGCCTGAAACTGAAGCCTGGAGCCCCGACGCCCCATGCGCACTCCTCTTATCGCCGGGAACTGGAAGATGTACAAGACCGTCGGCGAGGCGGTGAAGTACGTCAAGGAATTCCGGGATCTCGTGAAAGGAATCGTTGACGTCGAGATCGTGATCGCGCCGACGTTCACCGCGCTCTACGCAGCCGCCGACGCCGCACGCAACAGCAACGTCGCCATCGCCGGCCAGGATCTCCACTGGGAGCGCGAGGGCGCGTTCACCGGCGCCGTCAGCGGCGCGATGCTGCGTGAGGCCGGCGCCGAGCTGGTGATCATCGGCCACTCGGAACGGCGGACGCTGTTCGGCGAAACCGACGCCACGGTCAACCGGAAGGTCCACGCCGCATTCGCGGCGGGGCTCGGTCCGATCGCGTGCATTGGCGAGACGCTGGACCAGCGCGAGCGCGGCGAGACGTTCGACGTGCTCGACCGTCAGATCAAGCAGGGGCTCGACGGCGTCTCGACCGACCAGCTCGCGCAGCTGGTCATCGCCTACGAACCGGTCTGGGCGATCGGGACCGGCCGGAACGCGACCCCGGCCCAGGCCGCGGAGGCGCATACCCACATCCGGCAGCGGCTGCGGCAATGGTTCGGGGGTGATGCCGCCGAGCTCTGCCACGTGATTTACGGCGGCAGCGTCAAGCCGGACAACATTCGCGACCTGATTACCCAGGACAACGTGGACGGGGCCCTGGTGGGCGGCGCCAGCCTCGACGTCCGGTCGTTTTTCGACATCGTCTCGCGGAGCCGGCCGGCCGCGGTGTAGGCGCTCTGTAGGCCGGGGCTTTAGCCCCGGCGACCAAGGGGACGGCTTTAGCCCCCGCCGGTGGCGAAGGGCTTCAACCCCGGGCTATAATCGGGTTTTCCCGTTTCGAAAGAATCAGATGCTGTACTACCTCGTCGAAGCTCTCTACGTGATCGTCTGCCTGGTGCTGATGCTGGTGATCCTCCTCCAGCAGGGCAAGGGCGGCGACATCGCCAATGCGTTCGGCGGCGGCAGCAGCCAGGCGGCGTTCGGCGCGCGCGCGGGCGCGACCGTGCTCTCGCGGGCCACGACGATCGCGGCGGTGCTGTTCATCGTGGGGGCGTTGGCGCTGGGCCTGATCGGCCAGCGCGGCCCGGGCTCGGTGGTCGGCGGTCGCGCGCCGGCGCCACAGTCGCAGCCGGCTCCGGCCCCGGTAAAGAAGTAAGGTCGAAGTTAGAAGTTCGAAGTAAGCCGGACCGCGCGCAGCAGGCCCGGCAAGCCCTCCAGACGCGGAAGTGGCGGAATTGGCAGACGCACCAGCTTGAGGGGCTCGATCTGAGCCTCTCGGTAAATTTCCTCTAAACAACAGAATCAAAAAGTCTTAGCGCGATAACGCGTCGCCGTCGCGTTGTCTGTTGTCAAGCTTGTTGTCAAGATTTCGCGGTTTTGCGCCTTCCAGGAATCTCGCTCGGGCCTCCCGCCATCTGAATTTAGGCCACGCCTCTACCCGCCGTCCGGCGTGGAAACCCTGAACCAGCCTGGAGGAACCATGATTTCGCGAAGCCTCTTTGCCCTCGTGGCACTCAGCCTCTATTTCGCAGGCAGTCCGAGCGCCTCCGCGCAGTCCAACGTCACTTCGTGGGTTGAAGGCCACGTTTTCGATTCGAAGACGCTTCGGCCGCTTCAACGCGCCAATGTTTCACTCGTTGGATTCGTGGGTGCGTGCGTGAGCAGCTTCACGGGGGAGACCACCGACGGCGGGGGCTTCTACCGCACCGCAATGGCCGATCCGGAGCTCGCCAATTTCGATGTGATCGAACTCGTTGTTCAGTGCACCTTGAAAAAGTCGAGAAAGCGGGTGACGTACACGACGCAGTTCTACAACCCTATGGTGGGCGGACGCGTATACACCCGAGATCTGTACATCAAAGTTCCTGATGGAGACACCGGTTGCATCCAAGCTCCGCTATCCCTGCCAGACCATCCGACTAACGTGACTGGCCAGTGCCCCTAGAAACCGCCCAGATAACAGCCAATCCCGAGATCGCGTCCGCGCGTCAAGGCTGCTTCGCACCGCAGCGCGGCGCGCCTCCGCGCGGCCTTGACGCACGCACACGATCTCGAACACTCGCAACTATGGGCGGTTCGGAATCACTTCAGTCTGGCTTGCAAACTTTCGTAGCTGACAACCGCTGACCAGGTGAAGTTCGACCATTGCTGCCCTGGGCCGATCAACTCACCAAGCGTGATCGTCGTCGGCCTTCCGTCTTCAGTCCGAGCAGGGACTCGCATCGGGTACAAGACGCGGAAAAGCACCTGCTGAACGTCTTCCTGGTTTCTGGGCTTGCGGAACAGCGCCAGCGCTTCCTCGGCCTCCGCTTGTGGCCACGCTTCTCTAACTCCCGATTTCAACTCCTCAGCGTAGCGCTCCAGATCCTTCACCAGGAAGTCGAGGTCCTCGCTGCTTTCAACGAGCTTTGCCTGCTTCCCACCATAATCGAGATGCTTCTCCACAATCGCGAACAACATCGCCGGGGATACCTGCGCCCGCTCGGCTGCGGCGTTCAGCGCCGCGACAGGAAAGTTCCGGATCGGCCTCCCGACTGGCAAGGGGAGAGATGACTCGGTGGGCGGAGCGAACTCCGGCCTCGGTGAGGAGAGAGGGGTCTCACGGGTGCCCGTCACGATCTCTCCGGCGCCGTGATTCTGCGGCAGCTCCGTCATTACAGTCTGCAAAGGACGGTCGAGGATGCTCGGGTCTCCTCCCGACATCCCGATGACGGTCTTGCTGGCGTTTCGCAGAAGAACACCCCCCGCGATGAAGTCGTACACCATGAACAGTGTTCCTAGCGCGACGATGAAGCGAATGGTTCCAGACATCATGAGCGGCCTCCTGAAATGTCGGCTCGTAGCGCGCGTTAAGCGTCCACCAGCTCGCGCTTCTTCCGTCGAGGTTTGTCGTTGTCTGGTCCATCGCTCGGGACAACGCCCTCAGATTTGTCCCGAAGCTTGTTGAAGAGGCCTGAGAGCTTGGAGCTAGTCTCCGCTGCGAGTTGGGCATCAACGTCCTTTGGAGCAGGAGCCTTCGAGAAATCGGGGACATCCGGTTCGTTTGGCCATGTCGCCGACAGCCTCCGTTCGTACTCCTCTGCTGTCATGCTGAACGAGCTTTCAACGGGGATGGCACGTCCTCCAAACTGCGTTAGGCCACTTCCCCGCGAGACGTGGAGAACGTAACGTCGGGGATGATCGCTGATCTCGGCGAGGTCGCTCTCCGTAAGGCGCGGCTTTTCGGATTGCGTACTGCTGACGCTCTTCATCGCCTGTGGACGTCTGAACCCACCTGGCCACGACTGGCCTTCGACTGTGCTCTGCCTGATAACTGAGTCAAGACCAGATGCCGCGGACAGGTCTCGCTTCTCCACTGGGTCTTCAATCGTGAAATACATCTTCATCCGTGTGTTGGTACGAACCGTTGAGCGCAGGTCCGCTGAGGGAGTTTTTAGGTCAGCGATCGACTGGTTCGCGAGGATGACGCTGATTCCGTAGCTCCTCGCCTGCTGCAGAAGGACGGTGAAGTTCTCGCCAGCGATGCGTTGGAATTCGTCGATGAAGACGTACGTCTGGACGACCGGCAGCCCGACTCTCTTCCGCTTGATTGCTGCCGCGAGCAGCGAGTACAGCGCGAGCTTTCCGATCTCCCGCACGCTCGCTGATTCAACTGCCGACGGCAACCAGAAATAGACCAGCTCCCGGTTCTCAAGAACTGTCGGCATGTGGATCACATATTTCGGATCGACGGGCCGCTTCGGAGACGTCATCAATTGTGGGTAGTGCGTCAGAGCGTGAACTGTTGCAACGAGTTCGAAAGCCTCGCGATACCGAGTGGCGTCACCGCTCACAGCATCGAGGAGATGCTGATACAGCTCTTCGAAGTTCTGCGCCTTCGATGTTTTGAGCGTGTGGAGCAGCAAATCACGAGTTCGAGAGGAGTAGTACTTGCGACCGTAGCCTTCGCCGTGGTTCAGAGCCAGAGCGTCACAAATAGTTTGGACAAGCTGGTTCAGACTGCCGCCGGCTGTGTCCCGAAGGTCGATGAACGGGTTGAAGACGTGTGAGCGATCATTGGTCGGCGTGAAGTAGTGAAACGACTCCGGTGCGTGCTGCGCGTACGTGCGAGCCGTTTCGAAGAGCGCCATGTCGCCCTTCAGGTCGAGGATTACGATCGCATGCGGCATCTTGAGCGCTTCCAGCGCGACGCGCTCGTCCACGGGCTTCGGAGCTTCGGCCATCTTTTTCATGACTGCTTCGGCGTCCCATCCGACATTCCGGTCTATTAGTTGAGTCAGAATCGGAATGATGCCGAGGCTCGTCTTCGAGCTCCCGGAGCCTCCGAGAATGTAGCCGTGGTGGTCTAAGACTGGTTTGTGCAACGCGATAGGAAAGCGCTGATGCGGTTCGTATCCGAGGTACAAGTGATCCGATTCCCGGATCTTCTCTCCATCCACTCCGGTGACGACGACGTCAGAGGTCCTTAAGCGCTTCGCATGGGTTTGCGCCTCAGGCTCGGTTGAGCGGTGCTTCTGGATGTAGCGCTCCAGCCGAACGAGCGGATAGAGGAGTCCGCCGATGACACCGTAGACCACGCCCATTCCGAAGAGCGAAGCGGCCACCCCGTTCACGAGAGCAGACAACACTGCGCCGAAAATGTTCGGATCTAGAGCGACCCGGCTTACGGCGTCGACGGTCGCGGCTCCGGAAGTCCGTTCGAGGATCAACCGAAAGGGATGAAAAACCTCGTTCGCCGGAATCACACCGGGAGTGTCTTTTAGAACGAACATCGGCACGAACTGAGACCAGTACGTGCCTACAGCGAACGCCAAGTTCAGCACGACCACCGCGATGAGAAAGCGTCTCTTGCGCTCTGCCAGTGTGCGAGCGGGCCTCCACACGCCTGGGGCACCGGTCTCTTGAGTCGGACAAAACGCGAGTGAGACAAACGCCATCCTCGCTACGTGCTTGTGGCCGGGACGCGAGAGGCTCATAGCGACAACGCCCAAGACGACGACCCCGATTGGTCCGTCGACCCACCTTAGGCAGCAAACGGCGAGTAGAAGCGCGACGGCTGTGGTCACCGTGGCCTTCTCCGGGCGACGACGAAACCAAGGTTCGTCTTGTGGCGGCTCGAAGTTGGGATCGGCCCGGAGGTACGAGGCGTACGAATCGAGCATCGACTGAAACGCAAATATCGAAAAGACGATAGCTGCGTAGCCCAGAACGTTTAGCCCGAAGCCCGAACTCGGCCCCGCTGCGGCCGTTGGCAGGAGAAGACGGGACTCGTCAAGACGGACGACGACGAACGCGTACACGAGTAGCGCCGCCATCAGCCATGCGACCTGAGCCAGCTCCTTCTGGTTCTCGCGGCCCGTGTACCACCCAAGAAATGCGACCAGCACCGGGACGACTCCGAAGAGAAGAAGCATCACACCTTGGCCTGCCGCGATGTAGAGAAGCGGCGGGAGATAAACAGCAAGGCCAATCATGAAAACCGCCTGGTGAAGCTGCTTGGCGAAGGCTTCCACCTGAGCTGGGTCTTCGTTGGCCGGTCGGAAGCGGAGCGCGAGTTTGTGAAAGTTCGGGTCCTTGGAGTTCAGGCGCTCCAGGTTCACGGTCGTCGTCGACTTCGGTGCGAATTCCAGAGGCGCCCTCGTGACAACGGTCGCGGGAGTTTCGGGTGCTCGAAGGAAAGGGATCATGGTCGGCGCTCCTTTACGAAGAGGCTTTCAACAGGGTTGGGTCGAGAAACTCGACAACGTCAACGCGAACGCGCGAGTCGATCCGGTGACGAGCTTTCGCTTGGCTTACGCTCTCGGCGAACTGCTCCCGCCGCGCGGCGGAGTCGACCAGAATCACGAACCGGAAAGCGCCGGGGCCAACCAATGCGGCTGTGCCGGGGTCACGGAGGTAAGTGCGCGGTTCATCGGCCAGGATCTTCAGCGCGTAGTCGGTCTTTGTTCCGGGCCCTGGAACGATGACGCGTGCAACGTACTGCTCTGGACTTTCCTCGACTACGAAGACTGCATCCCGCTGTCGGGGCACAAAACCTAGGAGGTCTTTGAGCTGACGCGCGCGAGCGCGCAGGCGCTTGGCGTCTGACAGGTAGCAGAACGACAAGACAGCGATCGCGGTCTGAATCCGCTGACCGCTCAACTGTCCCTGGACTCTCGGCACTCGGAACCGGTCGGCGTCCTCGTCGCCGAGCCTGTAGTACTTGTGTCCGTTCCGCAGGCTGAATGCTCTGAGCCGTTCGGCCTTGAGAAGGGGATCGAAGACGTTGTTCGTTTTTGACCGCGAGTCGAGGGATAGCACCTTCGAAGCGATCACCTTCATCGTCAGGCCGTGATCTGCGATGTGAGCGAGCAGGCGATCGGGTTTCGTGGCGCGCTTGCGCCTAGCGGGATGTTTGGCCTGGCGAGTCGAGGGGTCGAGCGAATCAGCGTCCATGGTCGCCTCCTTGAAGACACTTGCTGTCGTGGGTGAGGGGGTGCAGACCGTGAGGAACGGTGAGCGCTTGGAAGCGATGTCTCTAACCGTTCCTGGGAAGAGATCGCGGAGGCTCTTCGCGCCGACTAGGTTGTGCTTGGGGTGGTGGCTGCGAGGAACGTTCGCGAAGAGCGGCGCGGCGTGTGCTGCGTCCGACGATCGCCGTCGAGTTTTAGGTGCTTGCTTTGGGTGCGCGTGGGCTTGGCAGACCTACGGCGTCTCGACGAGGGGCCGACGTCGAGCAGGCGAAGCTGCTCAGACTCGACTACGCGGGTCCCAGCTTTCCCCCGCGGTGGAAGAGATTCTCCGAAAGTGCGGTGCCGAAAGTCAAGAGGGTGCTCACCACAATTCGTATGGCAACGCCTTCGCGACGCAGAACGCGTGGAACTTTCGAACCCGTTCTTTCGAGTACGCGCCACCGAATTCGATGAATTGGATCGAGGCTCCTCGAATCATGGCATCGGGTACCGGGCCGCCGTAAACCGTGCGAGTTTTCCGAATGACTCGCTCGCCCACCCAAGTCGCCGCGAGGTCCGGCCTCTGCTCCCGGTAAGTCAGGTAGACCGAGGCAAGGTGTAGGTCGTGCGTAATTTCGTCGGTTCTGAGGGCAGGGGCCGGGTATCCACCAAAGGCAGCGGTCGCCCCGTTTTCAATCACGACGATCTTCTCTGCCCTGAGAGGTTCCGTCCATCGGCGCTGGAGCTTGTACGCGATCTTCGGAAAATCCGGGTCTGACAGCCCAGGCCTCCACGCGATGACGGGGCCGGTCAGCGTCAGTTCTGGATGCACGAGTGCGTCTCGCATCCTCACGAGCGCAGCCCGTTCAAGTAGCCGCAAGCGCCCCAGCGCGGCTCGGCGAGGGGAATCCGCCTCGGGCCACCAGGTGCGCGCGATCTGACCGGCAGAAAGAGCGCGCACTCGGCGGGCGAGGGCCTCGAGGATTTCGCGATCGCGCGACGTTGGAACAAGTTGGCTGGGCTTTCCCATAGCGGAAAGTCTGCGAGCTGCGGAGCCGCAACGAATTGTAGGCGCACTGCTTGCCGATTTCAGAAGGGGTGATCGAAGGGATGATCGAAGTCTGAGTGGCCCACTGGATCGGAGAGGTGATGACCGCGTCATCGGACGGAGAGTGCGATGCCTCGTGCGCCACGAAGTCCGACCGCCGAATCATTTCTCAGAGCAGCGAGATCGATTTTTTTCTAATCGCGTCGATCACTTCGCTCTCTAGCGGTTCGCAATTCGTTGTAGACTTTCCATCAGCGAGGAGCCTGGTGCTGCAACCTCGCAACATTTTTCTCCCCCCCCCCCCAATCTCCCTGCAGATTGAGCCGGGTCGTGCTTATCCGTCGAGCCACGCAAATGTGACGGACATCCCCACGAACGGAAATCGAGAGCAAGTCACGCGAACACGTGCGAATCGTCGAGTCGTGAAACGGTGATCGAAACAACGCTGATCGAAACGAAGAACGAAGCGAAGTTCCATTTCCTCAAGGGCTAGATTCCGGAGCAAAGAGCGCACGGCAGATGCAATCCGCCTGCGACTCCGGACTGTGGCCTAGAGCACCACGGTGTTGAGCAACAACGAAACACCCAGAGGAATATGGAACCAAGTGAGCCAGCGAAACCCGCTGAAAAGAAGCCAGGCAATCCCGTCAGCAAACTCTTCGTGGAGGTCGGAGAGATCAAGAAAATGATCGCGAGGCGGGATCAAGAAGACAGAGAGAGGCGTCACGCTGAGGAACTGAAAGCAGGTAAGCGAAGCTCGCTGCTCACAGGACTTTGTCTCGGCGTGATGTGCGCGTTCGCGGTTTGGTTCTTTTTCGGTTTGAAGATGTAAGGTTCGGCGCTCGTAGACGGCCCCGATTGTTTCGACTGATTGCAAATCGGTCAGCACTCAACAGGGGGCGTTATGAGCAGTGAAAAAAAACGACCGAGGAAAGCTTCTGGACCTTTCAGCGGACTCCGGAACTTTCAGCGGTCGTTCAAGCAAGCGGTACTAGGTGTTGGTACTGTTGTGATCATCTTAGCGGCAGCCAAAATGGTCGTCGCCGGGATCGATCAGCTTATTCAGTAGCACCAGGGGTCCCTCACCACCAGTGGGGGGCCTCTTTTTTTGGTATACGCCCGCCGAACGTAGCGAGTCAATGACGTCGGATAAGGGCTTGGCCAGCCTCGACTTCATCGACGAGATCACGCGCTTTCGCGCACACGTCGCGAAGCCCAAGCGCGAGAAGAACGATCCCTTGTAACAGGTACCAGAGTGTTGCGCAGATGCCTCGCGCGAGGGGGACGAACGGCAAGACAATCGGAAGCGTTGTTCTCAAGAAGCGATGGTAGATGAGAAGACTCTCAAGCACCTCCTCGTCCGTCAGGTGGTCGGGATTTGTGAACAGGATTTTCCAGAGGCGCTTCATTCCGTACGCCTACGCCCCGCCGATTGAAGTGTCAAGCAGCAGTGGGCCTGTGCGCGCGATCGCCTAGCCAGTCCTCGGCCTCGTCGATGAAGTCGCGCAGCGTTTGAATGTGGTGCTTGAGGTACCAGGACGTCGCGAGCGGCGGGTGATCGTCGGTCAGCCGCAGAAGCTGGAAATAGGGGCCCGAGCGACGGCCTGGCCGGAACACCAGGCGGAGATCATCGCGCGTGCTTTCGTGAAGCACCTCCCCGTCGACAGGTCGAGGCGGTCCGAGGTTCCAGGTTTTATCGCCTGGGCGGTACGCGAAGTCTTCCTGCGACAGAGCGCCGTCGATCTTGTCGACCAGCGTTCTGAGTTTTGGAATCGCGCCTTTCCGGTAGCAGCATGTCGAACTGATTTCCTGCTTCGGGAGTCTCCACATCCAGAGCGTGAATCCTGGTTCGTACTCTTCGCCGAACCAAAGGATTTGGCCCATCGCCGGAAACGCTCTAAAGGTTCTGAGGACGCTGACTTCCATCGTCGATCCGTATCACGCTGTTCGTGGGTAGTCGACGGAGGCCGGGGACATCCCGCGGCCCCCTCCGCCATCAATACTCCGAGGCCAGCATGATGGTGAGCACGCGTGTGGTCTGGGCCGGATCGCTCGGATCCTCGCTGCCCCACTCCATCGCTCGGTCGTAGTAGTCGATCTTCCAAAAGATCCGCTCACCTCGGTAGTCGATCGCTCCGAAGTCGCGCTCACCGTGCGGGTTGTTGTCGGGCCCGAACTCGTCGAACGTCTCGACCAGTTCACGTATCGCTGACTGGTCCGCCTCCGACATCGCGCAGATGCCCTGCGTTTGGAACAGCCGACCCGCCACGCCCATTGCAGTCCGGCACAAGTCGTTCAATGCGGCGATCTTTTCTACGTTCCTTCCTTCCATACATGTTTTCTCCGAAAGGGGTTTTTCGTTCTTTCAAAAGCCGCTGAAGAACGAAAAACTCCGCAGGAGAAAACAGACAGACGCACGCGAAGCGTGACCGCTTAATGTCTTGAGGCCGGAGCGCGTGCACGTGACGTGACAGGTTCCCTGGCACGCCCGCGAAGCGGGTCTGCACGTGCAGTGGAGGCCGTTCCGCCTGCTGTTGAGTTTAGGTCGGTGAGTGGACTAGATTGGCCGTCACGTCAGCACAAGGCTTCCCCACATGATCCTGAGCGACAACGAAACCAAGGTCGATCTGCTCAATAACGAAGCGATCGCCAAGACCATCATCGATCTCGTTCGCAGCCGCCCAGAGCAACCGGTCACGATCGGGATTCATGGAGACTGGGGCGCGGGCAAGTCGAGCATCCTTGAAATGATCGAGGCTGGCTTTAAGGACTCACCGAAGACACTCTGCCTCAAATTCAATGGCTGGCGTTTTCAGGGATTCGAGGATGCCAAGATTGCCCTCATCGAGGAGATCGTTACACGCCTCGTCGCGGAGCGGTCGCTGTGGCAGAAGGCCAAGGATGCGACACAGGACGCCTATCACCGCATCGACAAGCTGAAAGTCGCCAAGAAAATCGGCGGCTTTGCGCTCAGCCTCTACACCGGAATCCCAACTCCGGCGATGCTTGCTGGCGCCGTGACGGCGATCGAAGCGTTCGTAGCGGACCCGTCGCAGCTGGCCTCGAAAGAGAATGTCTCGAAGGCGGTCGAGGGGCTCAAGGGAGTCATCAATCCCGCGACGCCGAAGAATGTTCCTGACGACATTCACGAGTTCCAGAAGGCGTTCAACACTCTTCTTAAGAAGGCAGACGTCGACCGTCTGGTGGTTTTGGTGGACGACCTGGATCGGTGTCTGCCCGACATCACGATCGAGACACTCGAAGCAATTCGGCTGTTTGTGTTCACCGAGCGAACTGCGTTCGTGGTCGCGGCCGATGAAGCGATGATCGAGTATTCGGTCAGGAAGCACTTTCCGGATCTTCCCGATAGCACCGGCCCACGTGACTATGCGCGGAACTACCTCGAAAAGCTGATTCAGGTACCGTTCCGGATTCCTGCGCTCGGCGAGGCGGAGACGCGGCTCTACGTGATGCTGCTGTTGGTTGGTGAGGCGGTCGGTGAGTGCGATGAATTCACTGAGCTGATCGGCATGGCGCGGGAGTATTTGAAACGACCGTGGAAGGCCGATGTGCTCAAAGAAGATGTCGTCCTGAAAACATTGGGCGACAAGGCCAGCAAGCTTCAGGGCCAGCTCACGCTCAGCGACCAGATCGGTCCGATTTTGGCGGACGGAACGCGTGGGAATCCTAGGCAGATAAAAAGATTCCTGAATACGCTCCTCTTGAGAAAGCGCACCGCCGATGCACGTGGGTTCGGGGAGGACGTTCGCCTTCCGGTGCTCGCGAAGCTAATGCTCGCCGAACGATTCCTGCCTCGAACCTACGAGCAGATCGCGACCGCGGCGGCAGCCAATTCCGACGGCGTTGCCGAGGATCTTAAGCCTCTCGAGGATGGCGCAGCTCCGCAAAAGGAGACTCCTGTAAAGGCGGCAACAAAGGTGACGGCTCAACCCAAGGAGCAATCCGTACAGGACAGCGTGACCCTGGCGGAGTGGAAGGCTTCACCTGCTGTCCTTGAATGGGCGAGGCTCTCTCCTGCGCTTGGTGGCGTAGATCTGCGTCCGTACCTGTTTGTCGCGAAGGATCGAAAGGATTACTTCGGACCCGCTTCCGCACTCGGGAAGCTCGTTTCAGTAGTCGAGAAGCTGCTCTCTCCGAAGATCGTGGTCCAAGGCTATGAGACCGAATTGCGCGCGCTGTCGACGCAAGAGGCGGGACAAGTCTTCGAAGGGGTAAAGGCGCGCGTGATCTCGTCAGACAAGTTCGACAAGCAGCCGACGGGCGTCGATGGCCTCGTGGTCCTCGCAAAAGCGCAGCCGACGCTGCAGAACGCTCTCGTCAGTTTCCTTGAAGTGCTGCCGTCCGATCGTCTCGGTCCTTGGGCAGCGGCGGGGTGGGACGGTGTGATCGTAGAAGCTGGAGCGGTGGCTCGACTCGGCGCTCTATTTGAGCGGTGGAAGGAGTCCGGGAGTGTCGGCCTCAAGACCGCGCTACGTCTGCCGAAGGCTGGAGGCGGACGCTGATGGGCACTTCTTCGTCCTACGGCGGGCCCAAAGGCACGTCACCACTGGTCCCGACCTGGGTTGCTCCGATGAGCCCAGCCGGAGCAGCGCCTGCCCCTCCAGCGCCGCCAGACAATGCGCTGCCAACCGCGCCTCCCGGAAACGTTCCACCACCAGCCCCTCCACCAGGAGACGCTCCCGCGGCACCCCCTGGTCAGGTCGCTGTCCCAGCCGAAGGAGATCCGAATCGGTTCCGCGGTCCGCGAACGAGTTTCTCCAGGTTTGCCAAGTCCGGCGGGAGCAACGGAGGAAGTCTAGGCCGCGCCGTGTCGCGCTACGTGTCGCACTCTTCTGGCGGGGCGAGACGAGCGGCACAAAAGATGGGTGCGTCTCGTACGTCAACCGGTCGACTGCTCGGATTCCTGGCTGATGCTCAAGCCCGTGGGCCTCGGGAAGCGCTTCGTGCGCTGAATCTTGAGAGCCTCGCTGGACGGCCGGTTGAGGAGATCTTCCTTGGTCTGATGAAATACGTCTGTCCGAGAGGTGGAAGTGTCGACGAAGGAATTGCACGCGATGCGTTCATCGAAACAATCGCCGACCTCGCCGACATTGGAATCACAGATCTCGATCAACTGACCGCCGACCAGACTCAGACCGTACTGGAACTGTATGCGACGCATGCGATCGAGGATCGCCTTTGCAATGAGATCGGAACAAAAGCGATCGCGCTCCCTCAAGACGTAAAGGCGATTGAAGCCACAATGGATCAGCTTCGTGACTTTGTGAGGCGCTCCGTTTCGGACAGCATCCAGCGCGCGCAGACAGCACTCACGGCGTTGACCGTCGACCGCGTCCAGGCCGTGGTGGACTCGGTGTACGAAACGGCGTTTGCGTTTCTTCAGGCAGCCGGAGAGCTGGCAGCGGAGGAAGCATGAGACGACACCTGCTCATCGCCCGGCTTGGAGCCGCCGACACCGTACAGGTGCCCGCCGCGCAAGGCGAAGTCGTTACCAACCTGCAGATGCTGAACACTCAGACCCAGCTCGCGCATGGTTTATCCGATACGGTTCGTAAGCTACTGAAGCAAGGCATCTATCCCTCGGCGTTGGGCGCCGATCTGCTCCTCACCGCGGCGCTCGTATATGCGGCCGACACTCGCCTTTCACGCGCGAGCGAATCTCAAGACACCTGGACGCGCGAAATCAGATTGGTGATTCCTGTTCTTGAGCTCGATCGCTGGCTCGCCGTTCAGGAACTGCTATCGGAAACGCTGAACTTTCTCACGGGAGATCACTGGAGTATCAGTTTCAGGGCCGTGTCTGATCTTCCGAGAATCATTCCGGACCGGCCCGCTGGAATTGAGCCTCCGTCCAACGACACTGTCTCGCTGTTCTCCGGTGGCCTCGATAGCCTGATTGGGGCAATCGATCTCCTTCGTGGCGGCAGTAGCCCGATCTTCGTGAGCCATGCGGGAGACGGCGCAACAAGCACGGCGCAACGTGAATGCTTTGATGCACTGGCGACACGCTACGGACAGGATGCCGTTGCGCGCTTTCGATTCTGGCTCGCGTTTCCGAAGGACTTGGTTCTTGGGAGTCAGGGGGAGGACACAACGCGTGCGCGATCATTTCTCTTCTTCGCATTGGCCGCGTTCGTCGGGTCTGGCCTGAACCGCGCATTCGTCGTGCGTGCGCCCGAGAACGGCCTGATCGCACTGAACGTCCCCCTCGATCCGCTCAGATTGGGAGCCCTGAGCACGCGGACAACGCATCCGTACTACATCGCACGTTGGAATGAGCTGTTCGCGCGAATTGAATTGCCATGCACGGTCGAGAATCCGTATCGCCACCTCACGAAGGGCGAAATGGCCCTGAATTGCGCCGATCGAGACTTCTTACGAGAGATTGTCGCTGCTTCGCTCTCGTGTTCGTCACCGAGTAAGGCGCGTTGGCAATCACGATCGACGGAGCATTGCGGGTACTGCACGCCGTGCCTCATTCGGCGAGCTGCCTTGGAAAAGGCCTTCGGCCGCGGCGGCGATCCGACGGCTTACACCGTGTCTGACCTGTCAGCGCGGCCGTTGGATTCAGAGAAAGCAGAAGGCCAGCAGGTCCGGTCGTTCCAGCTCGCAATCGAAAGATTGCGCCAGCGACCAGGCCTCGCGGCGCTCCTAATTCACAAGCCAGGGCCATTAACTGATGTCGTGGGCGAGGTCGAACAGCTCGCGGGCGTATACAGCAGAGGAATGAACGAAGTCGGTGAGGTCCTATCAGGTGTCATTGCAAGACCCCAATAGCACCACTTCTGCGACACAGGGGCTGGTCGACTTCCACTGCCATCTGGACCTGTATCCCGATCTCGATTCGGCAATCGCGGAGTGTGAGCAACGGGGCATCTACACCCTCGCTGTGACGACAACGCCAGCAGCCTGGTCACGAAACCACGAACTCGCGTCCACGACAAAACACGTTCGCGCCGCCTTGGGCCTGCATCCTCAACTTGTTCAGGAGCGCTCCAGCGAGATCGGCCTCTGGGAATCTCTCCTTCCTGAGGCGAAGTACGTCGGAGAGATCGGGCTTGATGCTGGCCCGCGCTTCTACAAATCACTGGAACTTCAGATCGAGATCTTTCGACGAATTCTCAGTGCATGTGCAGACGCCGGGGGAAAGATCCTCAGCGTGCATAGCGTGAGGTCCGCTGGGAAGGTGATCGACCTGCTCGAAAGACATCTCCCGGCCGATCGTGGCCGAGCCGTTCTCCATTGGTTCACAGGAAGCGTGTCCGAGGCCCGCCGGGCAGTGTCCGCTGGCTGCTATTTCTCGGTGAATCGTATGATGCTCGACCGCCCTAACTCTCGCAGTGTGGTTGAGAGCCTTCCGCTGGAACGGTTGCTCACTGAAACCGACGGTCCGTTCACGGCCTTTGGAGATCGTCCGTCAAGACCGGCGGACGTTGGGACAACGGTCGATGAATTGGCTGGCGCTCTTGGCCGACGAGCCGCTGATGTGCGAACGCTCGTTTCAGAGAATCTTCGCCGCTTGTTGCGCGACGTTGGAGAGACGTCTTAAGCGGCGGCAGCAGGCCGATTCAGTGATTGCGGCTCACTGTTCGAAGCGGCCACACGTGAGCCTGCAAACTGGAGAATGGCGCCGACGATAACACCGCCGTAGCAGACAGCCATCGGTAGCCAGTCGCCGCGAACGAACGCGGCGTAGAACGGTGCGACCAAGAGACCGATCGGTGCCAGAATCCACGCCGCCAACCAAGAGCCGGTCACCTCGGCGGTGATCTCCGCGCAGATAGAGATTCCCCACAACGTGCCACCGATGATCGCGATCGCAGCATTCAGCTTCAGAAATGCCGCGAGGAGATTTCTTAACCGATTGCGCCGATCCCGCGCGACCGCTTTGTGGTCCGTCGGAAACTGTCTCTCGTGTTCGGCCGCCCCGTAGCCCTCGCTAACAACGAACACGGAGAAGAGGCCTGCGACAACACACGCCACGCCGATCGCACCTCCCGCTCGAACGGCGGCTACGAACGCCATCAGCACACTAACTCCCATGAGGCCAGCATTCAGACCGTCGTGTCCTCGTCGCGATGCGATCGCCCCTAGGCCTGGAAGAAGGAAGCAGCCGATTACGTAAAGCAGCTTCTCAGCGAATTGGGGCTCTTGAAGGTCGAAATACATCGCCCGAACGTGCCAGAGCGATCTGGACCTGTCAAAGCAGTTTATGTATCATAAAGGACGTTATGATACACAACACGTGGCAGGGGACTTGGCTGAGATTCATGGCCGTTATCGGCCTCGCGGCAGGTCTCGCCTTCGCCTTGAACCCGCCGGATAGCGGTCTGATTCTCGACCTGCCCGAGACGCTTCGGCCCCTTCACTACGTCGACTGGGAACGCCTGTTTTTTGGCGTGGGGGTCGCTGGGTGGGCCGTCATTACGTTCTTCGGATCTCATCGCGGTCGCGTCTGGACCGCAGTCTCCGCGTGCGTCGCGATCGTGCTCGGAGTCGCCGCCGTTCGCTTGGCTGGGCCGTTTTCGCCTGAACTCCCGACGGTAGGAGCTTCGGTCCTCATCGCTACGGTCTACCTCCCGGTTGCATGGCTGGCCTGGCGAACGGAGGCCCAGTGACGGCAAAGCGCGCAGGACTCGTCCCAGTCCGGCATACCTCGGCGCTCACCGTGCCGAGCGTGATCGCCGACGCCGGAGAGCGGGCGCATAAGCGCTTCGTCGAATTCTTCACGGCGAACATTCGCAATCCGAACACGCGCACAGCCTACGCCAGAGCCGTCGCCGACTTCTTCTCCTGGCTTGAGGAACGCGGAATCTCGCTGGAGAGCGTCGAGCCCGTTGTCGTTGCCGCTTACATCGAGGAACTCGGAAAAGCGAAGTCAGCGCCAACGGTCAAGCAGTCGCTTGCCGCGATCCGAATGCTCTTTGACTGGATGGTGGTTGGCCAGGTGCTGCCGATGAATCCGGCATCATCCGTCCGTGGACCGAAGCATGTCGTAAAGCGCGGGAAGACGTCTGTGCTGACGGCCGATCAAGCGCGCCAGCTGCTCGAATCCATCGATACATCAGATGTGATCGGGCTCCGTGACCGCGCGCTCATCGGACTGATGGTGTACAGCTTTGCGCGGGTGAGTGCGGCAGTCGGCATGCGCGTCGAAGATTACTTTTCGACCGGCAAGCGCTGGTGGTTCCGGCTCCACGAAAAGGGCGGCAAGCGCCACGAAGTACCAGCCCACCACAAGGCGGAGGAGTACTTGGATGCGTATTTGGAGGCCTGCGGAATCATCGCCGACAAGAAGTCTCCGCTGTTTCGCACAATCGGCCGCAACCGAACGCCGACCAAGAACCGGATGCATCGATCCGACGTTCTTCGGATGATCTATCGGCGTGCGAAGGCGGCTGGCCTCGATACGCACGCCTGCTGCCACACATTCAGGGCGACCGGGATCACTGCGTATCTGGAAAACGGCGGCACCATCGAGAAGGCCCAGCAGATCGCGGCGCACGAATCTCCGCGAACCACGAAGCTGTACGACCGCACGAGTGACGAGCTGACTCTTGACGAAATCGAGCGGATCGCGATCTGAATCAAACGCTACGCCTGCCCAACAGGTACCGCCGCCGTGCGCCAGACATCCTTTGCGAGCGCGATGAGCATTTCCTGGCGATCTTCGATGCTCGGAGAAGTCCAAGCGGAAAACTCCCTGAGCTTGTCGTTGATTCGGGTCACCGACGAGTTCTTGCCGACCGCGACGAGGCCTGCCAGGCTCTTCGTCAGATAATTCCCAGACTTGCGGTACTCGTCCTGCTTCTTCCCGAAGAAGTCATTGCCCGCAACGATGTTGAGCGGCTTTTCAAAGAGCGTGAGATTGCCGAGACGGCTCTTGTACGAGTCATAGACGACCCCAGGAGTCGCAGCCTCGAACCATGTCCGCAAGGCGGCATCGGGGGTATTCGGAAGAATGTGCTCTATCTCGAGTTGCATGAAGTCCGAGAGTCCGACCGGCACACCCTTGAAATGCGCCTCGACGTGCTGCGTGATCTTCGCCAGCAGATAGCGAGTCCGGTATTGCTGCATGCTGTTGAGCGTGTAACGGCGGAGCGCATCGCCGAGTTCCTGCTCCTTTGATGCCATGCTCGTGCGGAACCGGTCTTCAACGAACACGTTCAAGGCTGCCGACTGCTGTGCGGCGGGCAACGCCACAATTTCCCGCAGCTCGTCGGCCCACAGCGAGAAACTTCGTTCCAGGTCTTTGGTCGCGGTCTTCGTAAATATGTAGAAAAACAGGAACGATTCGAGCTGCCGAACGAAATGATCAAAGAGCGGCTTGGGTAGGCCGCTCGCTGCCAATAGCAAGACCTGGTGCAGGCTAAAGCCGCCGCCAGTCAACCGTTTGAGGTCTACCATCGCCTCGTTGGGTTTGCCGTCATTTCCACGCCCATCGATGAATCCGAGGTAGCGCTCGACCGCTCGCGCGATCTTCCTCACAAATTCAAACGGTTTCGCGGCATAGTCGCACGTCGCCGCATTGGACGCCTCCGTTAGCCAATCGTAAATCTCGTCCTCGCGCACAACAGCGTCATTACGCTTGTTCACGATCCGGTAGTGCGCCATGAGGAAGTAGCGCAGGAACCGTAGCGGCTTCTCATCGGCTTCTTCGAGTGGCTTCGTGATCTTCTTCCAGTCGTTCTTGAGCTGCGTGAACTGCTCCGCCTTGACGTGGGTGAACAGGAGATTCTTCAAGAGGTCCATCGGATTCAGCCCGACGCCTCGCTCGTTGATCGTCTCGAAGATCTTCAGAGCACTGCTGACGTCAGTCGAAATCTGGATGAAGACGACGTTGCGGGACAGATAGGCCCAGTACTTTCGCAGCTCCGGTAGGTCTCGGTAGTTTTCATCAAGGTAGCCGCTAATCGTCGTGTACGCGCCGAGCAGATTCTCAAGAGAGCCGAAGGTTGGGATGGTGGCGGCGTTCACAGCCGCGCGTACGGCATCAGGCCCGCCGTTGGCGGCGGCCAGAACGGAGACCAGCTCGCCCGCGTGTTCGTAGCGGGGCTCCAGCTTGAGTGTCGTCTTGATGTCGCCCTTAGCGTCCGTGAAGCTCGCAGAAATGAGGTTGTCGATGAACTGCCGGTGAGGCTGGCCAGCAAAGCGCTGACGTAGCGCACATAGCAACAGAAACAGCGTGGTCAGGCGTTGCTGTCCGTCGATGACCTCGTACTCAGAGCTACTGGATCCGGGCGACACGAGGACGGTCCCAATGAAGTACTCGCTAGTAGTACCCGCATCGACCTGCTCGTTGATGTCCTCAAGCAGCTCCTGCACCTCTTTGTCGGTCCAGACATATTCGCGCTGGTAGTCCGGAACGACATAGAAACATTCGCGAAAGGCTTCTTCGATGCTGTACTTGTGATTTTCTATGCGGGCCATCAGAGCCTCACTACTCCCAGTCCGCCTTGCTAATCCCCAAGCTTCGAGCGTTCTCGGAAATTGCTCGCTTCATCGACTCGGATGCGCCGTTCGGAAACTCTGCAGAAATCTCTACGACTACCCGAACCGAAGCGTTTGGATCGCTCACCAACACGGAGACAACTTCGTCTGCGAGTTCAACGAGGCGCATTTTTGCCGTGGCGGCAGACACCTCTGCCGTCGCATGAAATGCCCTGGCCTTCGCCGATGTCGTAGCGCTCGTCGTGGTCGTCGTTGTGCCCGGCAGCGTGGGAACGCCTCCGACTGCGGCCGATTGACCGGGCACTGCCGCGCCTCCCGTCGTCGACGGTTGCTGCTGGCGAGCTTCGTACACTGAGGCCGCTGATGGCTCGATCAAGAGCAGGGTATCGTCAAAGATCGCGTTCCCTGCGCCGTAATGGAACCCGTCGAACGTATCGCCGCTCCGGCCATAGGCTGTACCGAAGAAGTCACGGCTCCCTGTTCCGGCTCGGATCGCCTGCGCCAACACGTCACGACTCTTGAAACGCGGCAAGTAAAGATAGCGGAATGTATCCTCAAGGAACGCCGCGGCATTGGCGGTCGGCTGGCCCTCCTTCCAGTACAGTTCTTTGAGCTTTGTGCGGAGGTGGATCGGAGACCATGTGCTGATGACTAGTTCGTTGTCGGTACACACCCGCTCGATCTCAGCACTCGCCGACCCACCAGTTGTCGTCACCGGAAACGCTTCGATGTTGATCTTCGTGTCGCTTGGCGTTTCCTGAACGGGACAGAGAAGCCACTTGTAGCACTCACGAGCTGCTCGCGGCAGAACCTCTTCGGCCGTCCGCAGTTCCTTGTCGGCTTGGTTCTTCTGCAGAAGGTCGATGTTGAGACGGCCCTCCTTCACGTCTTCAACAATTGATCCCCAAGCGAGTGCGGTGCGCGCGGCGTCACTCAGGCGAGAGAGCGCGCCGTGGTCCCCTGCAAGGAAGATCAGACGGTTGCCCCGATGGCGAGGCTTGGCGCCGTTGTTTCGGACGTATGAAAGCGCGGCTTCGAGAGCGACTCGCGGCTCTTCTCGTGAGTACCAGTTCTCGGTCGGCAGCACGACGAGGCGAAGCGCTGTGTCGTCTGGGACGTCCGAATGCGGGGTAAAGATGTGAGCGCCGTCAAAGAACGTTGCGCTGCCCACGGCCCGTTTGAGCCCTTCTGCGATCTTCCCCCGCACTTCGGTCTTGTCGTCGAAGCGGCGCTTGCGATCCTCCATCTCCCGACGGAGATTGGCCCGCGTGTCGAACCAATAGCGAGTCGCATCTTGCGCCTTGTCGCCAGAAGCATTCAGATAGTGAAGACGGTCGGACAATCGGTTTAGCGCGTCTACATAAACGGATGAGGCCTGACCCGGCTGAAGGCATCCGAGGATTACGCGAGCCCGATCAAGACCGCGGGTTGTCGCCTTCGTTGCGACAGACGACGGGGCGCTACCCAAGAAGAGAGTTCGGGCTACTCGCCGAGCGGCGCCGATCTGACCGAATCGCGGCTCCTTGCTCTCAAGTTCCACAGTCTCTGCACGTTCGCCGTCGATGTCGCGCTCGATGACAGCATCCCAACCCGCCGGGAGGTAGTAGGCCAGCTCGTTCCGACTCGCTCCGTCGTGCAATGGAAGACTACCTGGCAAGATCATCAGGTCTCTGTTGTCGTCTTTCCAGAGCCGGTAGATCACCTTCGCCATCAACTTCAGGACGCCGCGTGTGCGCTGAAAGCCGTCAATAGTGGTCCAATCCTCGTAGAGACGGTCAAACACCTCAGGGTGAATCGGATACGCCTGAACCAGACGATCGAAGTAGCGTCCCTCCTGGGTCTCCGCAGGCAGGCGCGCACCTTCAGCGACGTAGCCATCAGCGAAGGCGCGGCACACCTGCTCGCGCGTCTTCACGTCACGAACGGGTTCGAAGAGGCGTCGGCGGACGATCTCGAACGCTTCCTCCGTCGCGACCGGTCTCCAAAGTGCCTGCACGCGCCCGAAGGTTTTCTCCAGCGCTCGAAGCGCGGCGACACCTCGTTGGCTCCCAGCCTCAACGTCTGACTCCGGCAACGACGCGAGCACCATCGCATTCGGCACAAGCTTTGCGCTTTCCGTGAGAGCCTGAACGAAAGACAAATTGCTGTCGTAAGTGCCGCCGCTGAGCGCCTGACCTTCTGGAAATTGCCGAATGTATGCGACGAGTTCGTCTATCAACACCACGCAGGGCGAATAGGCCGTTAGAAGTTCCCGCAACACTTCTTTGCCAGGCGATGTCCCCGCAGCGTCCGACTCTTTAACGAAAGCGAACGCTTCGCTGCCGCCGAGCTGCCATGCGAGCTCGCCCCAAAGAGTTCGAATGATCTGTCGACCGCGTTTCCACGGTTCGTTCGGACCGTGAGCGGTTCCATCGAGGACCACAACGCGCGCCGAAGGAACGTCCATCAACCCCGCGCGGTCGATGAGAGCAGCCACCCCGGCCAAGTCGCCGATGGCGGCCTTGCGTGTGGCAAGGTGATACACAGCGAGCATCGTGTGCGTCTTGCCACCGCCGAACGCGGTTTGCAGCTGGATGACGGGCTCGCCGCCCTTTCCTGAAAGACGTTGCGCAACCTGCGTGAGCAGGAGAGCCATGCCCTCAGTGATAAACGTGCGCTCGTAGAAGGCAACCGCGTCTTGGTACTCGCGACTTGCTTTGCCGGTGTTCACGGCCGTGATGTCCGCCGCGAACTCGGATTGTTGGAAGGTTCCTTCCAGAACGTCTTTGTGCGGGACAGCGATTTCTCTCCATGGCTTCATGCAGGTGTCCTATCCGAAGAGGGTTGTCTGCTTTGGACCTGGTGTGGCTGCAGCCGCGGACTCGATCGCAGTCCAACTTGTGACGATCTCGTTATAGGCACGCGCGTCCTCGGCCCTTCCCGCGCGTTCACAGAGGGTGTAGAGGCGGTAGGCCAATTGGCGAGTCGCCTCCGCCTTACCCTCTATCGCGGCCAATATCTTGCCGGTCCCGCCCTCGCCGTCGGCCTTAAAGACGCGGATCAAATGATGCAAGGCCTCCCATACTGGTAGCCGCGTATCGGTCTCAGGGTCCCAATCACTTGGGTACTCAGACCATTTCAGAAGTCGAACGACTCCACCGCTCGCAAACAACACGCCCGCCTGTTTCGCTCCGTCCACACTAGTGCCCTTGGCACGAGCGAGCGTATCGGCGTCACCAAATTTCCCCTCGGCCCAGCCGTGTTGCTCAAACCAGTGAAGACAGAACTGCGTGTCATGATCAAAATCGTCCTCAGCGAGGAAACGGTTGATCAATCGCAGTGCGGTGCGCACGGTCATCGGCGTGCCATCGGCTTCGAGCACCGCAGCGTACTTCGAGAATACGGCCATGCCAGGGCCTATGATGGCTTGCGACAAGTCGACCGGAGCGACGGGCGACCGATCATCGCCGGCGCCACGAGTCATCTCGTCGAGCGCTTCCGGAAGAACGTGATTCAACTCGCGAAGGAAAGCACGACGGGACGTTGTCTCGGCGTCCGCTGCCCTGGGACGGCAGACGAGAACGATGCTCGAAGCCAGGGCATTATTGCCCATCCCAATCATTCGGAACTCCTGTTCGCTGCGCAATGGCCATGTGCCAACCAGAGCGAATCCAGCACGAATGACGGCATCGAGGAAGGTCTCCCAGCCAGTGGAGGTGGTGCCTGCCACGTCCTCCGATTCGGATTGTTTGAAAGCGTAGTAGATAGTTACCGGAAACGCGGGATGGGCGAATTCTGCGAGCCGGTGCATAGCCTCAGTCATGCCATGAAGAAAGAACGCCTCGGCGTTCTCTTTGCCGCCGTGCCGGTAAGGCGTTGCGACAAGCTCCTCAGCCTTGGGAACCGTAACCGTTGCAAAGATTTCCGGAAAGACACTGCGCAATGATCGACGCAGCCATAGATAGAAAAAATCGGATAGTTCCGCGTAACCGATGTTGTCGTAGTACGGAGGGTCGGTCGAAACGATTCTGCGCGACGCAAGCGCGCTAGTCATCGCATCTTGCTGGGTAGCATGGCCAGTGCTCGGTCGCTCAGGTAACTTGAGAATGCAGTCGGCGATGAATTCTGCAGCGGGACCAAATCCCCCGACGGTTTCGTACAGAACGGCTGCCTCAGGAAAATCCCACGTCATCGCAATAGCCTGCTTACCGAAGAGGTTCATCACCTTTTGGTTTCCCGGCACCCACCGTGTGCATGAATTTGAGAAGTCGGCACAGCGATCAACTGCGAACGACAAGTAGACGGACACAGCTTCGGCGTAAGCCCTCGCCCCACTCCCGCCGCTTTCTAGCGAGACGTCGTCTGTCGTCATTCCGGACGCGATCGCGTCGTTGTGAACTCTCGCTTGTGCTTCCGACGTTAGGGCCGTCAGCGTTGTGAGCGCGACCAACTGGCGCGGGGTAAACAGCTCACCAAATGTGGAAAGGCCGTAGTTGGGAGTTTTGAAATCACGAGGGTTGTCCGGCAACTCGACCTCGGGCTTCCAGTCGGGAATCGCCTGGGCCGCCGCAGTCTCGGCATCAGCATTTGGAGGCAAGTAGATTCGGCCGCGTGGTCCATCGGCGACGATGGCCATCAGCTTCTGACCCATTCGACCCTGTTTGCCCTCGCTGCGAATGTAGTCGTAGTCAATCGGAATTCCAGACATAAGACAGCGGAACGCAGCTCGCTTACCGGCAGTGGTTCCCAGCTTCGCCTCACTTGGTGGCTTGCCGACCTTGACGGAGAACGTGTATCGGTCGCCTGTGACGACAGGCTGAACAAAGGACTCTTTGCCCTCCTTGTTGGACAGAATAAAACTCGACACAAGCGGCACGTCGACGTGCCTGAAGGCCGGATTGGGACTCTTAACGGTTCTCGCCCAGAGCCAAGCGATAACGGGAAGTGTCTGACCAACAAGAGGCGTCAAATCGTGGCGCGTTTTGGCGATATCGAGCGTTATCTTGACGGGAGGATAGAGATGCCCGATTCGTTTGCGCGCCTCGCCAAGAATCCATGCTCCGTAGTGACGAACGTCTGCCGCGAGACCTCTGACACCGCTCCACTCGCCGCCGATCAGACTGCTGTTCTGCCGCGCTTCGGAATTGACCGGTTGATTTCCCGCAAATCTCGGCGGGATCTCTATCATCGCTTTGTTGATGAGAACGGCAACCGGGTTAAGGTCGCTGGCGAATGCCTCAAGGCCAAGATGCTGTGCTTCGAGCGGCAGCGCTCCACCACCCGCGAACGGATCGTGAAATGCGGGGAGCCTGTCCGGGTCGAAGAGCTCTGCGGATTGCGGGTGGTCCTTGTTGACCTCGCACGTTTCGCTCCATGATTTCGCGATCTCAGTGCGAGCCCTCCGGAGCAATTCGTCGTTATCGGTGTTTTCCCACTTCACGAGTTCTTCAAGAATCAGGAACAGTCGCTTGCGACTAGCGGCCCAACTTGCCCGCAAGTGGCTCGGTGGGGGTTCACTCGGGTGCTCAAGCTCCCACCTCCAGGAGGGGTCGTTTACAGTTTGGCCGAAGATTACCGCCCGGGCGGCCGCGAGCGGACGGCGCGCCCACCACAGGTGAAGCCCACGCGGATGAGGACCGATGCCAGGCATCTTTTCGTGAGCTGCCGCCGCGTTGATCGCATCAAGAGGCAGCGCGACCTCGATCAGCTTCTTGGGTGCCTTGATGGTGGGCTGTTCAGTCATCGTGCCTCGGCTCGGGTCAGAAGATCACGGAGGTCGTAGTTGATCGAGGACACGCCCCACTCGGGCTCGCGTTCGAACGGATTCCGGATGTAGTGAGGACCCTCGACCTCGTCGCCTTCGCCGACGATTGCGACCGCAAGCACAAACTTCTCGCCCTGATTCACCGCGTAGACAATTTCGTTTCGGGTGACGCAGACAGTTGAAGCGCCCTTTACGCGTCCCTTCACCTCGATGTGACGAGGCTCAGGCTGCTTGTTGTCGATGGAAGGAGGATAGGACGTCAAGTCCCAACCGCACTTCGCGGCTGAGACGTCGACAACGCGGCATCCCCTGCTCTCCTCGGCACGCTGAACGGCCTCTTTCCAGCACATTGGGATCCTAAGCTTAGAATTCCACGTGGACAAGTTGTCGC
>JADMIO011294124.1_pt1 | contig 109259 bp, 104 predicted proteins | sample 8958161 | NCBI WGS metagenome assembly JADMIO01 (sample SAMN16585339, study PRJNA669376) | soil metagenome | isolation source: Crop rotation soil | place: USA: Cullars Rotation, Alabama | collected 2011
GCCGCGACTTCAAGTCACGTGAATTCCAAGCTTCGGATCCCACTGTGCTGGAAAGGCGTGATAGACGCCGCCATAAGCGGCGACAAGACGTTCATGCTCCTTGCGCTGTTCGGGCGGCAGCGACGGCGCGACATTGTCGCGTGCGGCCGAGGCTTCCGAGAGGCCAAAGCGATCGGCCTCGAGCCCCGCGCAGGAGGCAAGCAAAAGCGATACGGCAAGCGCCGCGATACCCGCGCGCAAACCGGGTCGCAGATCCGCTCCTTTATTCCTCACGCTCATGTGCCGCCACCTGCAACGATTTCGAGCGAAGCCGGATCCCTGATCTCAATGGCCGGCCCGCCCGATGAGAATAACACGCCGCGCACGCGGATCCGCTGGCCGCGCAGGCGCTTCAAATCGATGCCCGCGGCGGCAAAGCGGGCTCTCGCCGAGCGTGGAATCATAATGCTGAAATCCTGGTTATAGCGACGGCCGAAATCGAGATAGGTACGGCTCGAAGTTTCGCCAACACGCCGGACCACGCCTTCCACGATGGCAAAACGCCCCATCGCCGCAGTTAAACTTTCAAGATCGTCAGCCTGCTCGATACGAAAGCGCGCTTCCTGCCACAGCCCCTTCTGGCCGGCCCGCGCCTCAGCTTCCAGATTCAGCAGCGGCTTCGCGCAGGGCTCGTCGCCTGTTTCCGGGGCGACGCGCACCGCTCCTGCCGAGACGAGGTCGGCTTGCAGCCAGCGCGAAGGATCGCCGCGGAATGCGACTTGCGCGACCAGACGACCGTAGCGGTCGCTTGCCTTCGGACCGTAAAGAGACAGTGATTTTCCTGCGACGAGCGCGTTCAGCCTCTCCGCCGCCACGCCATTATTGTCGCCATCGAGTGCGTTGCCGGCGATCACGCCGGCGAGGCGAACTTCACGGCCATCCTTGAGGCGAAGCGTCGTGCCGTCACGCGCCGAAAGCGCTTCTACATTTTCCGAGAAATGAGATCCGGCGCAGGCCGCGAGCAAGTCTTCCACACATGCGGGAGACACCGCAAGTGAAGCGCACGCGACCGCGCCCCATGCGATCGCAAAACTGTGGCGAACGCAGCACACCCTCGACAAGACCCTTCTCCGAACGCCGTAGAAAACGGCTCCAACGCGGCGATTTTGCGGCCTCACGCTCCGCCCGCCAAGTGCGCCCGGCAATTGACGAATTTTATTCGGCGGCCTGCAGGCGTTTTTCGTCGAGCGAAAAAATCTCGACCTTTTTTCCAGCCTCGGCCACGAGCACAGCGTTTTCGGGCACAGCTTTCCAGCTGGCGTGGTCGTCGTCGAGGGGCTCCGAAACTACGACGACACCATTTCCCGATGCGCGGAAATAAAGGGTATTGGCCGCGTCGTTGACCGCATACCGGAAGGCATAAAGATCCTGCCCGTTCGCGAGCGCCGCCGTGAACCGGAGCGAATCCTTCCGGCCGTTCTCGCAGAGCATCGCCGTGATCTCATGGAGAATTTTCTTCGTGGCGGCGAGCGGCGATTTTTCGATGCCCGCGCCGACGATCGCGAGAAACGCCGCTTCCGAATCCGTCGTGCCGAGGCGCGCGGGATAAATTTCATCGGGAATAAAGTTCTCGATCTTGCGGCGCAGCCGGTTCCAGTCGCCGATGAAGCCGTTATGCATGAACAGCCAGTTCTTGCAGACGAACGGGTGACAGTTCGGCCGGGTGATCGGCGTGCCGGTCGCGGCGCGAATATGCGCGAAAAATAAGTGCGAGCGAATGTGCCGGCAGAGATAGCGCAGATTTTCGTCCGACCAGGCCGGGCGCACTTCGCGATAAAGACCGGGATCGGGATATTCGCCGTACCAGCCGAGGCCGAAACCGTCGCCATTCGTGCTGACGGTGGATTCCAGCGCCTTGATGCTTTGTGAGATCAGCGAGTGCGACGGCTCCGTCACATAGTGCTCAAGAGCGATCGTATCTCCGCGATAAGCGATCCATCGGCACATCGATTCGGCCCGTTCCTATGCTGCGATCGCCCTTTTGTGCGGAATTGCCATCGGGTGCAAATCACATACGGTCACAGATTATGAGTCTGCAGCCAGCTTTCCAACAGCACGATTTGCCATAGTTTCGAGTGTCCCTTCGGCGTGAGTTCCCGCTCGGGATTGGCCAGCAAGCGCTCCACATAATCGCGATTGAACAGGCCCCGCTCGCGTGCGGCAGGAGCGTTCAATACGTCTTGCGCGAATTGCAGAAACGGCCCGCGAATATATTTCAGCGCGGGCACGGGGAAATAACCCTTCGGCCGGTCGATTACTTCGGAAGGCACGACGCTGCGCGCGGCTTCCTTGAGAATATATTTTCCGCCGTTGCTCACCTTGAGTTCAGGCGGAATGCGCGCCGCGAGCTCCACGAGTTCATGGTCCAGAAACGGCACGCGCGCCTCTAAGCCCCAAGCCATGGTCATGTTGTCGACCCGCTTCACCGGATCGTCCACGAGCATCACTTCGGTATCGAGCTGCAGCGTCGCATCGATCGGCCGCGAATCCTGCTCGCGTTCGAAAAATTCGTCGACGAATTCGCGGCTGTAATCTTCTTCGATGTAACGCGGATCGAGCGTCTCGCGCATTTCGTCGTGATCGCGGTCGAAATAGACGCGCGCGTAGTCCGTCGCGGGATCGTTCGAGCGCATCATTTTCGGATACCAGTGGTACCCGCCGAATATTTCGTCGGCGCCCTGCCCGCTCTGCACCACTTTCACATATTTCGCGACCTGTTGCGACAATAGATAAAAGCCGATTGCGTCATGGCTCATCATCGGCTCGGACATCGCCTTGATCGCGTCAGGCAGCGCCTCGAGCGTCGCGTCGGATTTGATCTCGATCCGCTCGTGCTTCGTGCCGAAGCGCTTTGCGACGAAATCGGAATATTTGAACTCGTCGCCCTTCAGATTGCCGACGCTTTCAAACCCGATCGCAAATGTTTTAAGGTCCGTCTGCCCGCTTTCGGCCAGCAGCGCCACGACGAGCGAGCTGTCGAGCCCGCCCGACAGCAGCACGCCGACGGGGACGTCCGCGACCTGCCGGCGCTTGATCGAAAGCGTAAGCGCCTCCAGCACCGCGTCCTGCCATTCTTCCTGGCTCATCGCGCGGTCTTGCGGTTTGCGGCCGACTTCAAGATTCCAGTAAATCTCCTCGCGCCGCGTTCCGTCCGGCTCAACGGTGAGAATGGTCGCCGGCGGAAGTTTCCGCACGCCTTTTAAAATCGTGCGCGGCGGCACGACGACGGCATGCAGCGACATATAGTTGTGAAGCCCGGCGGGATCGATTTCGGTATTCACGCCGCCCGCCGCGAGCAGCGCGGGCAAGGTTGATGCAAAGCGCAACCGATTTCCATCCTCGGCCAGATAAAGCGGCTTGATGCCGAGCCGGTCACGCGCAAGCACAACGCGCCCGCTGTCGCGCTCCCAGATCGCGAAAGCGAACATGCCGTAGAAGCGCTCGACGCAACGCGCGCCCCACTCTTTATATGCTTTGAGAATGACCTCGGTGTCGCCGTCGGAAAAGAAGCGATAGCCTTTTTCCTTCAGTTGTCGGCGCAGCTCGCGAAAATTGTAGATGCAGCCGTTGAATGCGATCGCGAGCCCAAGCTCGCTGTCGATCATCGGCTGGTTCGAGGTCGCTTCGGTATCGAGAATGCTCAAGCGCCGATGGCCCAAGCCCACGCGGTCCTGCGCGAACAGGCCGCTCGCATCCGGGCCTCGTTTGCAGAGACTTTCGGCCATGACTGAGATGGAAGAAACGGCAGCGGGTTCCCGAAAGGCTATTTCTCCGCACAAGCCGCACATTAGAAGACGCCCCGAAAACGGATACACGCCCCCAATGCCAAGTTGCATTGGTGGTCTTTCACGCTCACGTTTTTCTCCTGATTGGCTGTGACAAGAGAACGTGGCTGCGCGGAGTTAGTTCCGGTTTTTGGCCGCTTGTTTTATTCCCTCCGACTTTCGTCTAGAAGTCGGCTTAAGTCGTTGCTGCAACGCGCAAAAAGGAAACACTTGCGACATAGGTGGCATCTTCTATTAGATAGGGTGAGGGCGCGGCCAACGCGCAACCGGAAATCTAGCGGCAGAAGACCGCACCATCTCCAAGATGGTCATCACAGGGGAGAAACTCATGAAGAAGAATCAATCTCGCACGTCCGCGGCAAGCCGCCGCAAATTTTTGAAGACCGCTGGACTTGGTGTCGCAGCGGCTGCCGCCGTCACGGCGCCGAACGTCGTGAAGGCGGCCGGCCCGGTCAATATGCGCTGGCAAAGCACCTGGCCGTCGAAGGACATCTTCCACGAATACGCGATCGACTTCGCCAAAAAGGTCAACGATATGACCGGCGGCGATCTGAAGATCGAAGTGTTGCCCGCCGGCGCCGTCGTCCCCGCGTTCCAATTGCTCGACGCGGTGTCGAAGGGCGTGCTCGACGGCGGCCACGGCGTGCTCGTCTATCACTACGGCAAACAGACCGCGCTCGCGCTCTGGGGCTCCGGCCCGGCCTACGCGATGGACGCGAACATGCTGCTCGCCTGGCACAAATACGGTGGTGGCAAGGAGCTGCTCGACAAAATTTTCACCTCGATCGGCGCGAACGTCGTCTCGTTCCCGTACGGGCCGATGCCGTCGCAACCGCTCGGCTGGTACAAGAAGCCGATCACCAAGGTCGACGACTTCAAGGGCCTGAAATTCCGCACCGTCGGCATCTCCATTGACGTGTTCTCCGGCATGGGCGCCGCGGTCAACGCGCTCCCCGGCGGCGAAATCGTCGCGGCGATGGATCGTGGCCTGCTCGATGCGGCCGAATTCAACAACGCGTCCTCGGACCGCATCCTTGGCTTTACCGACGTCTCCAAGGTCTACATGCTGCAGAGCTACCATCAGAACGCCGAGCAGTTCGAAATTTCGTTCAACAAGACGAAATTCGATTCCTTGCCGGCGAATATGAAGGCGATCATCGCGAACGCGGTGGAAGCGGCTTCGCAGGACATGTCCTGGAAGGCGATCGACCGCTACTCGAAGGATTACATCGAGATGCAGGCGAAGGACGGCGTGAAGGCGTACAAGACGCCGGACCCCGTGCTGAAGCGGCAGCTCGAAATCTTCGACGAAGTCGCGAAGAAGAAGGCCGCCGAAAACCCGATCTTCAAGGAGATCGTGGAATCGCAGCTCGCCTTCGCGAAACGTGCGACGCAATGGGAGCAGGATACGGTCACCAACCGGCGCATGGCGTTCGAACACTATTTCGGACCGAACGCGAAGAAGCCGATCTAATTGCTCTAAAAACGAACGAGGCACCATTCCGTAAAACACGGAATGGTGCCTTGTCTTAATCAGACGAACCGCGAAGGGGGAAGCGGCCAATGAACGTCCAGGGCGTTCTTCACGCAATCGACGGTCTCAGCACTTGGGTCGGCAAGATTTTTGCCTGGCTCATGATCGTTTTGATGACCGTCGTCTGCGTCGAGGTTTTCAAGCGATATTTTCTGAACGCGCCGACGGCGTGGATCTTCGACGCCGAAAACATGATGTACGGCACATGTTTCATGCTTTGCGGCGCCTACACGCTCGCCCAGAACGCGCATGTCCGCGGCGACTTTCTGTACAGCTCCATGCGCCCGCGCACGCAGGCGCTGCTCGATCTCGTCCTCTATATCGTCTTCTTTCTTCCCGGCATCGCGGCGCTGATTTATTCCGGCTGGGTTTTCGCGCACGAATCCTGGACGATTAACGAGCACTCGACCGTGACGGCCGACGGCCCGCCGGTCTGGCAGTTCAAATTCATGATCCCGCTCGCGGGCCTTCTCGTCATGATTCAAGGCTGCGCCGAAATCATTCGCTGCGTGGTCTGCCTGCAGACCGGAGAATGGCCGAGCCGCCTCAAGGACGTCGCCGAAACCGACGTGATCGAAGAACAACTCGCGCACAGCGAATATGTCGACGAAGAGTCGCGCAAGATCGCCATCGAGCGCGCCAAGGAAATCGACGAACTCGCGCGCCAGCGCGGCATGGGTGGAGATCTTCAGAAATGAGCGACCCCGCACTCGGGCTATTGATGCTCTGCCTCATCGTGGTCGTGATCATGATGGGGTTCCCGACGGCCTTCACGCTGATGGGCCTCGGCATGTTTTTCGGCTACATCGCCTTTCACGTTCCCGGTCAGGCATTTACCGACAATCAGGTTTTCGACCTGATGGTCCAGCGCACCTACGGCGCGATGACGAACGACGTGCTCGTGTCGATCCCGCTATTCGTCTTGATGGGATACGTTATGGAGCGCGGCGCGCTGGTCGACAAAATGTTCTATTCGATCCAGCTCGCCTTCCGGAACGTTCCGGCATCGCTTGCGGTCGCAACACTGATCGTCTGCACCTTCTGGGGCATTGCGTCCGGCCTTGTCGGTGCAGTCGTCGTGCTGATGGGCGTCATCGCGTTCAACCCGATGCTGCGCGCAGGCTACGACGTGCGGCTCGCGTCCGGCGTGATCACCGCCGGCGGCACGCTCGGCATTCTCATTCCGCCGTCGGTCATGATCATCGTCTACGCCGCGGTCGCGGGGCAGTCGGTGGTGAAGCTCTATGCCGCGGCGATGTTTCCGGGCTTCTTCCTGTCCCTCCTCTATCTCGTTTACATCGTCGGCTGGGCGATGCTGAACCCCAAAATCGCGCCGCCCCTGCCGGAAGAGCAACGGAAAGTGCCCGTCGCCGATTGGCTGCGGAAATTTCAGGCGACGTATTCCGACAATGTATTCGGGGGGCTTGCGACCGCGCTCGTGTCGCCTTCGCGTGCGCTCGCGATCGAAACACCGACCGGCCGCGTCACTTACTGGATGCTCGTCTCGAACTTTGCCTATTCGCTGGTGCCGTTCCTGATCGTCGCGGGCACGCTTGCGCTCACCTGGTGGTATGTCGTCATCCACCCGCAAACCGGCCCGGAAGCCGCCGTCGAAGGCGTGCAGCAACTGGGAACGCCGGGTCTCGCGCAAAAGGCGCCGACCGAATCCGACCTCGGTCCGCCCGCGAGCTTCTACTGGTCGTTCGCCGCGATCGTGATCTTCGCCGCGATCTGGCAGGTCCGCTACTACTGGCGGCTCAATGCCGACCGGCTGGAAGTCATCAAGCTCCTTTCGACGTCGATCATGCCGCTCGGCCTGCTCACGGTCGTCGTGCTGGCGGTCATCCTGTTCGGCATCACGACCGCGACCGAATCCGCGGGCGTTGGCGCCGCCGGTGCCTTCCTGCTCGCCTTCCAGGCGAAGACGCTCGACTGGAAGCGCACCAAGGAAGCCGTGTTCCTGACCGCGAAGACCACCGCGATGGTGTGCTGGCTGTTCGTGGGATCGGCGCTGTTCTCGGGCGTCTTCGCCATTCTTGGCGGGCAGGCGCTCGTGGAGCAATGGGTGCTCTCACTCAACATGACGCCCATCCAGTTCATGATCCTCTCGCAGGCGATCATCTTCGTGCTCGGCTGGCCGCTGGAATGGACCGAGATCATCGTGATCTTTGTCCCGATCTTCCTGCCGCTCTTGAAGCACTTCAATATCGATCCGGTGCTGTGGGGCGTTCTCGTGTTCGTGAACCTGCAGGCGGCGTTCCTGTCGCCGCCGGTCGCGATGTCCGCCTTTTATCTGAAGGGCGTCGCGCCGAAGCACGTCACGCTTAATCAGATCTTCTCCGGCATGATGCCGTATATGATCATCGTCATCGTCTGCATGGTCATCATGTATCTCTGGCCGGGCATGACGCTGTGGCTGCCGAATTATCTTTACGGCGTCTGACGCGAGGCATGCGAAATGAAAAACGGGCTCTGCCGATGGCAGGGCCCGTTTTGTTTTGCTGTATCGCTTCGAGCGGTTACTTCGGATCGGCAACGATATGCGTGCCGCTTTCCCCGCGCAGCGCCGGCAGCGCCTGATCGAGCGCCGCGATGATCGCGCGCTTGCCCCCGCCTTCGAGAAAACGGACCGCCGCTTCCACCTTCGGGCCCATGCTGCCCGCGGGGAAATGGCCTTCCGCGTGGTAGCGTTTCATGTCGCTGAGCGAAACTTCGTCGAGCTCGCGCTTTTGTGGCGTGCCGAAATGAATCGCAACCCGCGGCACGGCCGTCAGAATCATCATCTCTTCGATGCCGAGCACGTTCGCCATCAGTCCGGACGTGAGATCCTTATCGATCACGGCCTCGACCCCGTGGCGCACCTTTTTCGGCCCGCGGATCACGGGAATGCCGCCGCCCCCGCCCGCGATCACCACCGCGCCGTTTTTGGCAAGCGCCTGGATCAGCGAAATATCGACGATGTGCTTCGGCATCGGCGATGGCACGACATAGCGCCAGCCGCGGCCGGAATCTTCGCGGAATTCCCAGCCGAATTCCTGGTGCAGCGCCTTCGCTTCAGCCTCGGTGTAGAAATAGCCGATCGGCTTGGTCGGGTTCTTGAACGCGGGATCCACGGGATCGACCTCCACTTGCGTCAGCAGGCAAACGACATGGCGCGGATTGTCGTCTTCGCGCAGCGCATTCTCGAGCGCCTGCATCAGAAGATAAGCAATGCCGCCCTGGCTGTGCGCGACGCAAATGTCGAGCGTCATGGGCGTTACGCGCTCGCGCGCCACATGCTGCCGCATCAGGATCTTGCCGACAACGGGCCCATTGCCATGGGTGACGATCAGCTCGCCCTTGCGCTTCATCAGCGGCAGGAGCGCTCTTCCCGTCTTCGCGGCAAGCTCGTTCTGCTCTTCCACCGTGCCGCGGATGCCGTCGGGGTGCGTGGCGTTGCCGCCGATCGCCACCAGAAGGCGCTTTGGCAATGCCTTGTCGGGGCGAAGCATCGTCCCTCCGCTGGTCCGGGTCAGTTCGCCTGCCGCCGGCGCGGCTCGCTCGCGCCTTCGGACGCGCTCAAAGCGGCCGCGGCAAGCTCCACCGCCCGCGCGTTGGTAGCCTCCACAATCACCCCCGCATCGCGAAGGCGGCGGACCTGCGCGGAGTAATTTTGCGGGTCGGCCTCGGTGCCGGTGACCGAAGCGATCACAAGCGGGCCGTTCTCCGGGCTGCCCGAAAGGATCTCCGCAATGCTGCCCGCGGGATCCTCATGCGCGCCATAACCGATCACGACATCGAGCAGGATCACGGCTGTGTCGGTCGAAGCGAGCGCCTGTTTCAGAAGATCGTTCCGCAGACTCGGATCGATCATCGGATGCGGCCGGCCGACGGTGTACTCGTCGGCGCCGAGATCGAGGATGACGTTCTGCGTGTCGCCCGAAACTTCCGGAACCCCGGGAATGGGTGCATTCGAAGCAACATCGATGCCCTTGCGGCGCAGAATGACCTGCGCCTCGGCGCAAAGCGTGCCGCCGCTATAGAGCCCGCGCAGCTTTTGCCGCTTGCCGCCAATCGACGGCGCTTTTGCACCCGCTGGCACAATCAGCTTGCCGAGCGCATTTTCCGCCGCTTCCGTCAAAGTCGAGGCGAGCACGGCATTCTTCGGCAGCGAAGAAAGCCGGTCGAGCCCGATGAAGCAAACCGTGAACTGCTTTTTGCTCTTCTCGATTCGCGCAACGATCGCATCAACAACCTTCGCGGCCGGCGGCTTCGAGATCAGCACAATGTGCTTCGTCTCGGGGTCGCGGTCGAGCGCATCGATTGCCATCAGCGTCGTGATGCCGCCGATCGCTTCCTTAAGATCGCGTCCGCCGACACCGATGCCATGCGTGATGCCCTTGCCATAGCGGCCGATCAGCGTCGAGACTTCCTGCAATCCCGTGCCGGACGCGGCGATGATGCCGATGTCGCCTTTCGCGATGACATTCGCGAAGGCAAGCGGCACGCCGTTCAAAATGGCCGTTCCGCAATCCGGCCCCATCACCAGCAGCCCGCGCGCTTTTGCCTCTTCCTTCAGCGCGCGTTCGTGCTCGATCGCGACATTGTCGCTGAAAATCATGACATGCAGGCCGTTGGCGATCGCATTGCGCGCTTCCGCCACCGCGAATTCGCCGGGCACCGAGATGAGCGCGAGATTGGCATCCGGCAGCGATTTCACGGCTGCGCGCACGGTGCGCACGGTGCGATCCGCGCTCTCTTGCGAAACCGTTTTCGGCGCATCGAGCTGCACTTTCGCCTGGTCGAGCGCCTCGCGCGCTGCCGCTTCGTCTTTTCCCTTGATCGCAATGATGAGATCGTTGCCCTGCGCGCCGTTTCCTTCCGCGGTGAGAATGCCGGCGTCCTGCATGATCTTTTTGTTCGAGGGCGTGCCGATCATCAGTGCCGCCTCTAACACGCCCGGAAGAGCCGCGACCGTGCGCGAGAGCCGCATCAAGGCGACGGAATCGAGATACGCTCCGCGCCGGATTTCGTTCAGGACAACGCCGCTCATGCGAACCCCATTTTTTGCGCGAGCGCCCGCGCGGCCTGCTGGAAGCAACCCATCGGCGCGCGCGCGACTCCCGCGCCGACCTGCCCGATGCCGGGTTTCTTGTGCGCGATACCCGTGTTGATCGCAGGCGTGATGCCCGACCCCGCCACGAGCCGCACGTCGATGCCCGTCGGCACGCCCATGAAATCGAGCGCCGGGATTGCCCATTCCGGATTTTCGGCAACCGCGATCTCCGCCATCTCCTTGGTGTAAGTGATCGCCGTCGACGCATTGCCCGCGCCGATAAAGCCGACGACGGCGGGCGCCGCAGCCATCGCAAAGCCGCCGAGCCCGATCGTCTCGACGATCGCGGAATCCCCCATGTCGGGATTGGCGTCGGCTTCGCTATAGCCCGGGAAATAAAGTCCGATCGGCATTTCCACCGGCGCGACGAACCATTGATCGCCTGTCGCGCTCACCCGCACGCCGAAATCGGTGCCGTTCCGGCACATCGCGGTCACGATCGTGGAATTCTCGATGCCGCGCACCGGATCCATGATCGCTTTTCCCATCGCCATCGCGATGTTGAGGAAAAACTGGTCGTTCTTGGCGATGAAAGAAAGCGCCTCCGCAAGCTTCACATTGTCGGTGGTGGCGCGCGCGAGCCAAGGCGAGATTTCGCGCAGGAAAACGCCGGTGCAGGCGACGTTTCGCTGATGCATCTCGTCGCCCATGCCGAGCCCGCGTGCGATCATCACTTTAAGCGGAATGCCGCCCGAATCCCGAAGCGCTTTTCCGAGAAGCGGGCCCAAGACGTCGCGCAGCCATGCGAGGCGGTTCAGCACTTCGGCGTCGTTGCCGCCGAAGCGCATCACCTTCCCGAGCCCTTCGTTGATCGTGCAGTAGGCGCGGTTTCCGAATTTTTTGTTCTCGACGACCATCACCGGCATCGAGCGCGTAATCATGCCGGTCATCGGGCCGACCGCGCTGAAATGATGATTGGGCTGAAACTGCACGCCGCCGCTCGCAGCAAGCGCTGTGGCCGCATCAAGGTCTTTCGCCCAGCCTTCGTAGAGCACCGCGCCGCTGATCGCGCCCTGCATCGGCCCGCACATCCGCGCCCATTCGATCGGCGGGCCGGCGTGCAAAACGAGCAGCTCCTTGAGCTCGGGGATCACTGTCTCCGCGGGCACGACATCAATCAGAACCGGATCGCCCTCCAGCATTCGCCGGACCGCTTCGCGGTTCGCCGCATCGATGCGGTCGGTTTTCTCGCCGGGAAGGCTGAGCCGGGAAACAATGTCGGCGAGCGCGGCGTCACCGCCCGCGGGCGGCGACCAGGTCACCTGCGCGACCGGAACGCCAAGGCCCGAGAGGGCGCGCGCGAAACTTTCCAGGCCGACATTGATGACGCCGGGTTTCGTTTTCAGAAGGTCGTCGACCGACACGTTACGCATAAGGACGCCCCGCGTTTTTGCCGTTAGCCGGCTTCATTTGTAAGAACTTACTTACTTCTATTCCTGTATTTGCGTTTGTCAATTCGAGAATCGAAATCTTGCCGTTATCGCGCGTTCGCGGCTTTCTTGGTCCGTTGCGATTGCACGCCCGCGCCCGGTTTTGCGAGCCAGCCCATGATCAGGCTCTCCGCATGCGCGCGGCGCTGCGCCATGAAACTCTCCGCGCCGAGATCGCGGCCGAACATCGCGGAAAGAGTGTAGCGGTTGGAAACGTGAAAATAGCTGAGCGCCGTGATCGAGATATGGAGTTGCATCGGATCGACGCCGGCGCGAAACACGCCGGCTTTATATCCGCGCTGCAGAAGGTCGGTGATGGTCGCCAAGAGCGGCAACGTCAGCGGCCGAACGGCGCGCGACTTCTTCACAAAACGCCCGCGCAGCAAATTCTCGTTGTTGAGGAGCGAAATATAATCGCGATGCCGCGCGAAAAAGCTGAAGGTGAAATCGATCAGCCGCTCCATTCCTTCCACCGGATCGACGCTGCCAAGATCGAGCCGGCGCTCCTCGGCGCGCACTTCCGTGTACACCCGGTCGAGCACCGCGGTGTAAAGCCCTTCCTTGTCGCCGAAGTAATGATAGAGGAGCCGCATATTCGCGCCGCTCCGCTCCGAAATATTTTCCACGCGCGCGCCGGTGAAACCGTTGCTGCAAAATTCGGCAATCGCCGCCTTCAGAATGGCCTCGCGTGTCCGCGCCGGATTGCGCTTGCGGCCTTTCGATGCGGAAACCTGCCGCCGCCCCTTGTTTTTCATAGCCTCACCTTGCCGCGAATGTTGCCGGTAAAACGAGCCGCCCCGCCTGGACATATAGCTTGACAGATTAAATACCGATGTAAATACTTTCTTACTTCGGTGAGGAAAGTTTCGGTCCGTTTGCAGTCGATGCGTTCGAATTGCACGCTCGACAAAAAGACAAACGACCGGAAGGCCACGACAAGCAAGAATTGCCGCATCGGCACATCAGGGAGGTCACAATGAATTTCTTTCGCGACAGAAGTTATGCCCGTTGGCCGCGGTGGTCCGCCGTCGCCGCCTCGCTCCTTTTTGCATCCACGAGTTTCGCCGCCGATCCGATCAAGATCGGCCAGGTCGCGGCGCTCTCGGGCGCGTCGGCGCAGTCGGGCGAAGCCATGACCCGCGGCTTGCAGATCGCAATCGACGAGATCAACGCCAAGGGCGGCCTGCTCGGCGGCCGCAAGCTCGAGCTCATCCAGCGCGACGACGAATCCAACCCGCCCAAGGGCCTGATCGCTGCGCGCGAATTGATCTTCAAGGAAAAGGTCGCGGCTTTCTTCGGCGGTCTCGACACGCCGGTGTCGCTCGCGATCGTGCCCGTCGCGAACAAGGAAAAAGTGCCGTTCATCGGCATCTGGGCTGCCGGCACCGCGATCACCCATAACGGCGCGAATCCGAATTATGTGTTCCGCGTCTCCGCCGTCGACGCGCTCGTCGACGTGCGTCTTCTCAAGCACGCCCAGAAGCTCGGCGCCAAGAAAGCCGGCCTCATCCTCATCAACAATCCCTGGGGCGAATCCAACGAAAAGGGCCTGAAGGCCGCCGCCGAAAAGGACAAGAGCATCGAGATCGCCGGCGTCGAGAAATTCGAGAACAACGACGTCGATCTCGTCCCGCAGCTCACGCGATTGAAGCAGGCCGGCGCTGACGTGCTCATTCTCGTCGGCAACGCCGCCCCCGGCGCGCAAGTCATGAAGTCGCGCGACCGCATGGGCTGGAAGGTTCCGGTCGTTTCCCACTGGGGCATTTCGGGCGGACGCTTCCCCGAACTCGCGGGTCCCTCCGCGGGCGACGCGCAGTTCGTGCAGACCTACAGCTTCTTCGGCGACCAAAGCGCGACCGGCAAGAAGGTCATTGCTGAATTGCAGAAGAAGTTTCCGCAGATCAAAGGCCCGTCGGACATCTTCTCGCCCGTCGGCACGGCGAACGCCTATGACGCGATGCATCTTCTCGCGCTCGCGATCCAGAAGGCGGGCAGCACCGACGGCGATAAAATCCGCGTGGCGCTCGAAAATCTCGGCACCTATGAAGGGCTGATCAAGACTTACAAGCAGCCCTTCACGGCCGACAATCACGACGCACTCGGCCCCGACGACTACGTGATGGTGCATTTCGCCGGAAACGAAATCCACCCCGTGAAGTAAGCGTTCACGCTTGAGCAGGCCGGCTTAACAACCGGCCTGCTTTTTTACTTCTCGTACCTGCGGATCCGACGATGCTCTTTCTTGTTCCTGCGCTGATCACCGGCCTTGGCCTCGGAAGCATGTACGGGCTTCTCGCGCTCGGCTTTCATGTGACCTACGCGGTTTCCAACACCGTCAATTTCGCGCAGGGCAGCACGATGATGCTGGGCGCGGTGCTCACTTTCACTTTCGGCTTCACCTTCGGATGGCCGATGTGGATTGCGATCATTGTCGCGCTTCTGGCCTGCGCCGTCTGGGGCGTATTCGTCGAGCGGATCGCCGTCCGCCCCTTCGTCGCGCGCGGCTCGGATTCGTGGCTCATGGCCACGGTCGCGCTCGGCATCATCCTTGATAACGTCGTGCTCTTTACCTTCGGCAAGGATCCGCGCGGCATGCCGCCGAGCTTCCTGACCTCCGACGCGATCTCGATCGCGGGCGTGCGCATTCAGTTCCTGCAGATTCTGATCCCCGTAATCGGCCTTTCCATCGCCGCCGCACTGCACTTCGTTTCGACCCGAACGAAATACGGCAAAGCGCTTCTCGCCGTCGTGCAGAACGCGGACGCCGCGCGCCTTATGGGCATCAATGTCAATGTCGCGATCATGGCCGCCTTCGCGGTCTCCGGCTTGTTTGCGGGCGTCGCCGGCATCCTGATCGCGCCGCTCTTCACGATCTCCTCTTCGATGGGAACGCTCTTTGGCATCAAGGCCTTTGCTGTCGCGATCCTCGGCGGCATTTCCTCCGCCTGGGGGGTTGTCATCGCGGGTCTTATCTATGGCGTCGCCGAAGCGCTGATCACCGCGACCATCGGCTCGACCTACACGCAGATCGTCACCTTCTCGCTTGTCATCGTCATTCTCGCGATGCGGCCGAACGGCCTCTTTGGCCGCGCCGCGACGAAGAAGGTGTGAGATGAACTGGCGAGAATTTTTCCTGGCCCTCGTCTTTGTCGCGCTTTCGATTGCGGCCTTTGCGTACGCCGACGGCTATCAAATTTACATTCTGGCGCTTGTCGGCCTCACCACCATCGTCGGCATCGGCCTCAACATCCTGCTTGGCCTGAGCGGGCAGATCTCGCTCGGCCATGTCGGCTTTTACGCCATCGGCGCCTATGCCGTCGCCATCCTCACCGCCAACCACGGCTGGAATTTCTGGCCGGCGCTCGCGGTCGCGATGATCGTGAGCGGCATCGCGGGCGGCGCGCTCGCGTTGCCGGCGCTGCGCGTGCGCGGGCCTTATCTTGCGATGGTGACCATCGCCTTCGGCTTCGTGATCGAACAGATTGCGGCCGAGTGGAAAGAGGTGACCGGCGGCTGGAACGGTCTTCTCAATATTCCGCAGCCGAGCTTTTTCGGCTTCGAGTTCAGCGAGCGGGCGACCGCGTTTCTGATCCTCTTTCTCGCGATCGCCTCGCTCGCTTTTTTTGCCTGGCTCAGCCAGAGCGCCTGGGGCCAGGCAATGCGCGCGATCCGCGATTCGGAAGTCGCCGGCCAATCGATCGGCCTCAATCCGGTCATGGTGCGGGTCGCGGCCTTCGTGCTTTCGGCCGTAATGGCGGGACTCGCGGGCGGCGTCTTTTCCTCGATGACCGGCTTCATTAGCCCCGAATCCTTCCCGTTCTTCCAGTCGATCATGTTCCTCCTCGTGGTCATGATCGGCGGCGCCGACCGCACGCTCGGCCCGCTGCTCGGCGCGATTGTCGTCGTGCTCTTGCCGGAGGTGCTCTCCTTCCTCGCGGAATATCGCCTGCTCTTCGTCGGCGTGCTGCTCCTTCTCGTGCTGCGGCTCGCGCCCGGCGGGATCGTCGGTCTGGTCGAGCGCTTCTTTAAAAAGCACCGCGATGGCGAAGCCGCGCGTCCGTCGGAATCCATTCCCGCCTTTCTCTCGCGCGCCGACGCTGAGAGACTCAAGGTGCATAACCTCTCGATCACCTTCGGCGGTATTCGCGCCGTGACCGACCTCGCCTTCGAAGCCGAAGCCGGGAAAGTCACGAGCGTGATCGGGCCGAACGGCGCCGGCAAGACGACCGCGCTCAATCTCGTCTGCGGCTTCTACAAGCCTTCCGCCGGCTCCATCGCGATCGGCGCGCAGGAAGTCGCGGGCTCGCCCTCGCATTCCGTCGCGCAGGCCGGCATTGCCCGCACCTATCAGACGACGCAGCTCTTCGGCCAGATGTCGGTGATCGACAACATCCTGATCGCTTTTCGCAAAGGCCATCTCGGCCGCCGCGAGGTGAAGGGTGATGTCAATGAGCGGCGCCTCGCGGAAAGCCTGCTTGCTTTCGTCGGTTACACCGGCCCCGTCGACCGCAAGGCGGCCGCGCTCGCCCATGTCGACAAGCGCCTCGTGGAAATCGCGCGCGCGCTCGCAACGCGCCCCGCGGTGCTGATGCTCGACGAGCCTGCCGCCGGCCTGAGTGCGAAGGACTCCAAAGCGCTCGGCTCGCTTTTGCGGCAGATCGCGGCGCTCAACATCGCGGTGGTGCTTGTCGAGCACGACATGGAACTCGTGATGGGAATCTCCGATCACATCGTCGTTCTCGATGCCGGAACGAAAATCGCCGACGGCGCGCCGGAAAAGGTGCGCCGCAACGAGCAGGTGCTGAAAGCCTATCTCGGCGAAGGCACCGTGCATGATCGCAGTCGCGAAAAACCGCTTAGCAACCGCGAAACCGTCGTCACGGTGAAAGATCTCGCGGCAAGCTACGGCGCCGTTGCCGCGCTCCATGGCGTCGACCTCATCGTGAACGAAGGCGAGCTTGTCTGCGTGCTCGGCGCGAACGGCGCCGGAAAATCCACTTTGATGCGCGCGCTCAGCGGCCTGCATCGCCCCGTTCGCGGCGAAGTGCGGTTGAACGGCGCCTGCATCGAGAACCTTGTCGCGCACAATGTCGCGAAAAGCGGCCTCGTGCTCGTGCCGGAAGGCCGCCAGGTCTTTCCGGAGCTCAGTGTCATCGACAATATCCGCCTCGGCGGCTTCTCCCGGCCGGCGGCGGAGCTCGAAGCCGATGTCGAGCGGATGCTCACCCGCTTCCCGCGCCTCCGTGAGCGCGCCAACCAACGCGCGGGTCTTCTTTCCGGCGGCGAGCAGCAGATGCTCGCGATTGCCCGCGGCCTAGTCGCGAAACCGAAAGTGCTGATGCTGGACGAGCCATCGCTCGGCCTTGCGCCGGCGCTGATCGAGAATCTCTACTCGATCCTGGCCGAGCTCCGCGATCAAGGCATCACGATCCTCCTCGTCGACCAGATGGCGGGCCTCGCATTGTCCGTCGCCGACCGCGCCTATATTCTGCAATCGGGCGCCGTGGTGCAGAGCGGCCCCGCCCGCGACTTCTCGCAGGATCTGTCGCTGCAAAAGGCCTATCTCGGCGAAGTCTCGACCGCTTAAAATGGACATCGTTCTTCGCAACGCACGTCTCCCCGGCCAACCCGGCCGGACCGTCGATATCGGTATTGCGAAGGGCAAGATCGCCGCGATTGAAAGCGCGCTCTCGGCCGACGCCGAGAAAATCGATCTCGGTGGACGCCTCGTCTGCGCGGGCTTTGTCGAAACGCATCTGCACCTCGACAAGTCCTGTATCCTCGACCGCTGCCACGCGGTGAAGGGCGATCTCGACGAGGCGATCAGCGAAGTCGCAAAAGCGAAAAAAACTTTCACGCCCGAGGACGTCTATCAGCGCGCAAAGCGCACGTTAGAGCGCTGCATCCTCAACGGCACGACCCATATCCGCACGCAGCTCGAAGTCGATCCCGGCATCGGGCTCAAGGGCCTCGAAGGCGTGCTGCCGCTCGTGAAGGAATATGCCTGGGCGGTCGATCTCGAAATCTGCGTCTTCCCGCAGGAAGGCATGCTCAACAATCCCGGCACCGAAGAGCTGATGCTGGAAGCGCTCAAGCAGAGCGGCGGCATGATCGGCGCCTGCCCCTACACGGACAGCGATCCGCACGGCCAGATCGACCGCGTCTTCACGCTCGCGCGCGAGCACGATCTCGATATCGACATGCATCTCGACTTCACGCTCGATCCCTCGAACATGGATCTTCTGCATGTCTGCAAGCGCGCCGAGGAATTCAAATATGGCGGCCGCGTCGCCATCGGCCATGTCAGCAAAATGTCCGCGCTCGAATCGGGAAAATTCACCGCGACCGCAAAGCTCCTGCAATCGGCGGGCGTCGCGCTCACGGTTCTGCCCTCAACCGACATTTATCTCATGGGCCGCGCGCACGATCACAATATTCCGCGCGGTGTAACGCAAGCGCACAGGCTTCTGCATCACGGCGCCAACTGCTCGCTCGCGACGAACAACGTGCTCAATCCGTTCACGCCGTTCGGCGATTGCTCGTTGCTGCGGATGGCGAATTTCTACGCCAATGTCGCGCATGTCGGCACCGCGCACGATATTGCCGAGTGTTTTCATATGGTTACGTCACGCGCGGCGCAGTTGATGAATCTTGACGGCTACGGCCTGAAAGCCGGCAACGACGCCGACATCGTCGTACTCGATTGCCAGACCGTGCATGAAGCGGTGCGCGAACTTCCGCCGGTGCTTTCTGTCTTCAAGCGCGGACGCCGCACCGTGACGCGCGAAGCCGCCCGCCTGCACCGGCCTTAACATTCAGCGCGCGACGGCCGTCTGAAGCCCGGCAATCCGAGTTTCGGTGACGAAACTACCCGCCGCATCGAACTTATGAACGAAATAAACCGGGCGTCCGTCCATCTCGGGCGGATACGTCCCTTTACGCAGCGTCGTCGCGACCGATGTCGCGACCGTCGCGGGAATTTTCCCGACATGCCCTGCCGTCAGCCGGTGAACGTGGCCACAGAAAATTCCGACGATGCGTCCCGAACGCTGCAATGCCTCGCGCAGCTCCATCATCGTCTCGGCGGTGAGAAAGTTCAGCGGATCGGGCCCGACCGGTACATCAAACGGCGGGTGATGCATGAAAATCGCAATCGGCTTCTTTGTGTCTGCATCAACAAGCTTATTTAGGCGCTTGATGCGTTCGCGGCCGAAATCGCCCTTGTTATTTCCCTCGCTCAACGTATCGAGCCCGATCAGCCGCACCGGATAATCCTCGATCGCGTAATCGATGTAAGGAGCGCCCGGCGTGAGATATTTGTGCGCCGGAAAGGCCGCGTGCAAATTCTCCCGCCGGTCCTTGTTGCCCGGCAGCACATAAACCGGCGCACGCGCGCCGGCGAGGATCGCCGCCGCTTCCGCATATTCGTCACGCCGTCCGTTATGAACGATATCGCCGGTATGCACGATCAGGTCAGGCGCGGGATCGAGCGCGTTGATGTCCGCGATCGTCCGCTTGAAATCGCCGATGCGCTGATCGGCGTCGGGCGTGTCTAGAGCGATATGCGTGTCGGAAATCTGCGCGACGATCATGACGCCGCGTTCGCGTCCGCTCGCAAGCTCGCGTAATATTTCCGCAGGATATCGACGACTTCCGGTCGGCTGAATTCGGGCGGGATCGGCGCGTTGTTCGAAAGCAGCTCGCGCTGCTGCGTGCCGGAGATCGAGATGTGTTCCTTCGGATCGTGCGGGCAGGTTTTTGCCGTCGCCATGCCGTAGCACTTCTTGCAATAGAACGTGACGTCGATCTTCAAAGGCTGCGTCAGGAGCGCGCCTTTCCAGAGCTGATCGAAGATATGCTGCGAGTCGAACGGCCCGTAGTAGCTGCCAACCCCTGCATGGTCGCGCCCGACAATGAGATGCGAGCAGCCAAAATTCTGCCGAATGAGTGCATGCAGGAGCGCCTCGCGCGGACCCGCGTAGCGCATCTCGATCGGGTAACCGGCCTGAATGACCGTTCCCGCGCGAAAATAATTGTCGATCATCGCCTGGATCGCCTTGGTGCGAACCTCGGCGGGAATGTCGCCGGCTTTCAGCTTGCCGAGCACCTGATGGATGAAGACGCCGTCCGACACTTCGACCGCGATTTTCGCGAGGTGCTCGTGGCTGCGGTGCATCGGGTTACGTGTCTGGAACGCCGCGACCTTCGACCAGCCCTTCTCCAGGAACATCGCCCGCGCTTCCGCCGGGCGAATATAGAGGTCGGGATATTTCTTCGGATATTCGCCCTCGCTCAGCACCTTCACGGGCCCCGCGAGATTGATCTCGCCTTGCGCGAATACCTTGGCGACGCCCGGATGTTTCTGATCGGCCGTGCGATAGACGTGCTCAGCTTCCAGCTTCCGGTCGATGGAGTATTTCTCGCGTACTTCCATCGCGGCGAGAATTTCGCCGGTTTCTCCGTCGACGAGCGCGACCTCTTCTTCCGGGCCGATGCTGGCGGCAAGATCCTTCGCAACCGGAAGCGTGATCGGGATCGGCCAGAAAATGCCGTCGGCGAGCTTCATGTCGACGCACGAGCCGCGCCAGTCGTCATGCCCCATGAAGCCGTCGAGCGGCGTATAGGCTTTATCCCAGACAAACCCAAAAGCATAATGACGCTTGCTCACGGCGCCGGTGCAGGCATGGACCATATATTTATGGAAACATTGGCCACACGCCTGGCAGAAGAAGGAATTGCTACCCTTCGATTCAATTTCCCTTTTACAGAAAATAAAAAAGGAAGACCAGATTCGCCTGCCGTTGCACACCAGGCTATCAAAGCTGCTATAGCAAAGGCTCATGAATTGTTTCCAAAGCTTCCGCTATTTGTAGCTGGCAAATCATTTGGCGGGAGAATGAGCTCACAATTATTATCTGCAGATCCAGATGATACTGTCCAGGGACTTATCTTCTTTGGTTTTCCACTACATCAACCTGGCAATCCATCAATAGAAAGAGCGGAACATCTGAAACAGGTAAAGGTTCCCATGCTTTTCCTGCAGGGCACCAGGGATGCACTGGCAACCATTGATCTGATTGAAAAAGTCTGTAAACCCCTGAAGAAAGCCAAACTGGTAAAACTGGAAGGAGCCGATCATTCATTCAAGGCAGGAAAAAAAGACATTATGAGTGAGTTGGTGACTGCAACAAAAGAATGGATTGCCAAACAATCTTCCTGATTGGAAATTTTATTAGAACTAATTATTGCCTCTCCCATCTTTTGGAGAATGTCCAAACTTCTTCTTAAAGGCAAAACTGAAATGTTGTATTGATGAATAACCCAGTAAATCAGCTATATCGGTAATTGATTTATTGGGATCAGTTAAATAATCACGGGCCAGTTCCAGTCGCTTCTCGGCCAGGTATCCAAAGACTGTAGTCTGGAAAATCTCTTTAAATCCATGTTTCAGTTTATATTCATTCAGACCCACAATACGTGCCAGTTCTAAAAGACTGGGAGGATTATCAATATGCTGTGTTACATATTCCCTGGCATAATGGATGCGGTCCCTGTCATACTCGCTCCGGGCCACTAATTTCTTTCCCGGCCGCAGGCTATTAAATGATTCAGCCTGCAATACCAGTAATTCAATTGCCTTTGATAACAGGAACAATTTCTTAAGTCCCTGCTGATACTTGCAATTCAGGATGGCATCAATAGCCTGTTGCATGGAAATATCAATGGATAGATTCTGATCGGCTATCATCAACGGCTTTCCTTCGATTATCTTTTCAGAGAACCGTTTCAGGGTGTCATTTGCATTGGCTGTCAGTTTCAGAAAACTATCGCGGGCAAATTGGACAATGAATTGGGAGGAACTCAGCTGTTCATGGGTCATGGTCCCGGAATTACCATTTCCATAAATCATATTATGCTGGTTTTGCTCAAACTGAATCTGTTTGTCAAAGAGATCAGAGCGGGCGGAAACTTTACCCTTTAGATTAAAATGCAGCTGCACAATATCCAAATCAGCTTTAAAAGCCATATTGGTATTCGTATTCTGGTACTTCCAGTCTGTATGGATCATATTGATCCCATCAAACCTCCAGTGGGAAAGAACTGCGGTGGCAAAGGGAAGATCCAGCTTTTCAACAGATTCAATTAGATCGGGATCATTTAAATTATGATTAGACACATCACTGTCGTGAAGAACCTGGTTAGAGTCGATATGTTTTAATTCAAACGCCATTCCCCCACAAATATAAATCTGACTCCATTAAATGTAAATGAAAAAGAAGGAACACTGTCAATTTCGTGTCAAAATTGAAAGGCTATGAACATGTATCTGTTTAGTTTATTCATTCATATTACGGGAATTAGTATTGCGGCCGGCACAACCTTTATCAGTTTCCTGGTGAACCAACGGTTCTGGAAAGCCTATGGGACCAATAGGGTTAAGGCATTGACACTTGTAGAGTTGTCTTCCCGCTTTCCCAGGATCACGGGTCTTGGAATTGGATTATTGATCCTGTCAGGAATGTATATAATGTTCCTGACCAAAGGTGCATTTGGGGAACAGCTCTGGTTCAGGATAAAAATGGTACTGGTGATCCTTGTTATTATAATCAACATCGTCATCAATATCCTTGAGAAGCGGGTGAAAGGTATGGTAACTGCAGAAGTGGATGCGGGTGGCATCCGGCGTAAAATAAGGAACTACTACCTGTTGCAGTTATTTTTATTTCTTATGATTTTTGTATTGGGAGTTTTCAAGTTCAATTAGGCTATTATCAGTGTCAATCCTTCAATTTTCCTATTTTTAGATTCTTGAAAATTCGAATCTAACTTTCTTTTATCATGACACTGAAGCAAGCACTCGACAAACTAAAGTCACTCGGACATGAGAAGGTCCGACTGCAGAATAAAAAATCAGGCGCGGATGATAACCAGTTTGGCGTTAAAAATGGTGATATCCGTACTATTGCTAAGGCTATAAAAACTGATCAGGCACTGGCTATGGAACTCTGGGAAACCGGTAACCTGGATGCACAACAATTGGCCATATTGATCATAAAGCCAAAAGCTTTGACCATTAGTGAAATAGAGAAAATGGTTAAATCCATCCGGTGGACTGGTGTGGCCGACTGGTTTAATTCCTATATAATAAAAGAGTATCCGGATAAGGAAACGCTCCGGGAGAAATGGATGAAATCCAAGGATCCTTATTCGGCCCGCGCAGGATGGAGTTTAACCTCTGGTCGTGTGGCAAGGGAGCCTGAAGGATTGGATTTACCAGGCCTGCTCGACAGAATTGAAAAGGAAATGCCCAAAGCTCCACCAGAAGTTCAATGGACGATGAATTCCACACTGGCAAATATTGGGATCCATCACCCTGCACTCCGAAAAAGAGCACTGGCAATTGGGGAAAAACTAGGCATCTATCGGGATTACCCAACTTCTCCAGGATGTACTTCTCCATTTGCGCCAATATGGATCAATGAAATGGTGAAACGCCAGCAATAAAAAATCCAGGTTAATGAAGAACTTAACCTGGATGACCGTAGTAGCTATCAGCTTCCCCCTTTACCTACCCGGAAACCGACGCTAAATCATTGATAACAGGAAATATTTATTGCGACCGTTTTACACGGAAGCTGCAATTAATTGGAAGAATTTTAGTACCATCGGGATTTCTGACAGTGCCGGAGAAAGTTCCTGTAAGATAGCTGCCTGGAGTGGTTCCAAACTCTGAGATATTTACATTGTAACTACCATTTTTAAAATATTGTAAAGGCTCACCTCCGAAATATAGCTCACAACTGGCAACTGCATAAGTACCCGGCGCCTCAGGACCTTTAAACATGATAACTATCTCTTCATAAGGTTGTCCGGAGCGCTTTCCTTCCACCAGTGTAAAATAGGAATTGTTAGTAAGCGAATTAAAATACCGCACTGTATCTGTTGATGGTAATATCTCATATTGGGTACTATCCAGGGTATATCTTATATAGGTATCCGCTCCTGTGGTACCACATGCAACCAACGTACCGGCATCAACAGAACTCCCGGAAACAGATACACTCACTTCCTGTCCGGATACCTGTTGCGATTGATCATACGCTACTAAAGTAGCAGTAGCCGTTTCATCACTGCAACGGGTAATTGTTGTAGTAAAGCTACCGTTGGTTACCGGTATATTATAATAGATATTTTCCAGTTTCATGGATACAAAACCGCTGGTCACAGCCGTATTGAAACAATTCTTTACTGAACCTGAAATGGTAACCTCTGCCAGGGATGCATTAACTGTGATAGCGCCCAGGTCAGTTGTTGATGTAAATGGTCCAATATTTTGGGTATGCAGCAGTGTGTGGCACTTGTTATATATTTTCAGCTGAAGAGTTTTGTTGGCAGGCACTTTACCGGAAAATACACCATCTGCGTTGGTGAGCCCATTACCTGTTACACTGCCTGCAGTATTGCCGCCAGCAGGTACTGAGATAACTACATTTGCACCGGCAAGATTATTACCTTGCTGGTTTTTGACAGTCCCGGTAATTTCGATAACAGGAAACGGAGCATCACAATTCCAGAATGAAAAGTGGCTTACATTACCAATGTATTCATTACCCTGCCTGGTAGCGCTACCTTCTTCTTTCCAAAGACCGGTAGATTCATCAAGGCTCCATAATGGAATAGTAGCTGGAGCTTCACCCTGCAGGCTTGCGGGAATAGGAAAATGAAGCCTGGCAGTTTGTCCGTTTGCGAGTTGCAGTTTTTCTCCCGCATTGCCAGTCAGCTCAACTGCCATCATACCAAAAGACTGCAGGCCAGTTTCCTGGTTACTTGTGTTAATGCCCCGGAGTGTACCAGGCATTATATTATTGAAGTCAGCAGACTCGGGGTTTATAAAAAATGCACTGACAGCTACAGTACCTGTATAAGCAGTATTTCCATTTGGATTTACAATACTATTTGCGGCAAAATCAATAGTACCACCATTTGATGGAACAGTAACCGATCCGCCTGAGCTGCTGGTAATATTACCAGCCAGCGTTTTTCTAATAAGCTGAATAGTTAGAGGATTGTTTTTATTGGCACTGGCAACAATAGTTCTTGTTCCCAGGAAGAATCCTTCCTTCTCAACTTTTACAAAGGCTGCATTTTTATCAATGCTTATATCATTGATGATAAAAGTGCCGTCAATTGTAGTGGTAGCGGTGGCATCACCTGCTTTTACCAGAGCACCAGGCACCGGCTTATTAGCATCATCAGTCACGCGGCCACTTAATGATGCAGTTACGATCTCTGGTATGTAATGCTTGTTGTTGGGATTATTATCTGATTTGTTGCAGCTAAGATAGAGAAGAGAAAGACATACGGATACGATGATTCGTAGAGTTGGTGGTTTCATAGATACAGATTATTGCGCAGCCAAAATATAAAAAAACTGATAAGATCAAAAACTTATACAGCTAAAAAATAATTTCAGCCTGAAATTTAACTTAGGGGTGGTTTTTTTCAACAACAAAATTGTAGTAAAGATCAACAAACAGGAGATTGAAGCAACCGGCGATTATTTTCATTTAATCCAAATTAATCAATTTACCAGCTTTATTCCAGAAGCGGGAATATTTAATTTCAGCCGGACCATAAAAACGGTACTGCACGCCGACAATACCAACCGGATCATCAGGCGCATCCAGTTCAAAAGCGAGATTGTCATTCACAAAGATCTTCGCATGCCGGTTCCGGCAAACTACCTTCAGTTTGGTCCATTGTGTTAGATCACAACCAAACCTGCTCAGGTCATTATACTTTGAAGTAAGAAAGGTTCCGGCAAACGCTAAATTGATATTTCCCACGCAGCCTTTGGCACCCAGTGGTATGATAATGATATCATCTTTACACTGAATCAGCACCTGGGTTTTATGACAGGCATTATCTGCCGCGGTATTCTGATTTCTAATAACAGTTTCAAAAGCAAAATTATCATTCATCAGATCACCGAGATCACGCTGATTGAAAAATAGGGTATGTGGTGATTCAGGCATTAAAGGGATATCATGGGCAACAAGCAAACTGCTGTCTATCTTAACACCTTCTGTTGCCGCAATTTCCTGCCTGGTAAAATAGATGGGATTACCAGCTGTTTGAATTAACCCTAACCAACCATCAGAACTGATCTGAAGATCCTGCCGCTTAACAATAGTGCTATCAATAATGAGTTTGGTATTAAAAAATCCTGGGTAATAATACATAGCCGAATGGTTCTTCCCGTTTTTGGGAACCAGGGTTTTGCGGGTTATATCCCAGGTTTGGACAATATAGATTGAATCTGTCGGCGATTTCGATGCATCATAAGTAAAGATCACAGAATTGGGAACACCAGTTATTTTGATCTTGTTCAGGGAAAAAGAATATTCACCCGGCTCAATTTTAGGAGCCCCCCTTCTTTTGAAGCCTACATACACCAATACTATCAATGCCAATACAACAGCCGCTACCAGGTATTTCCCGATGGTCATTGCTCTTCCGGGAATTTGTATGGGTGTGGGTTCCTCGGCCTGGATAACCTCTTCCTTGTTTTCCTTTGTTAAATCACTGTTCTTTAATTCAAAATCCCGCCAATCGGTAAAACCTGTAAACTGTGCCAGGGTGTTCAGGGTTTGAATGGCCGGGGCATGAGGGTATTTAACCTTCCCCCAGATACGTTTTAATGTAGTTGTACTGAGCTGAACACTGGTAACTTCCAGGATGGATTCACTTAACTGTTCAAAATCGTAGTTGGTCCATTTTTCGGATGAACCCCGGTTGATCTTTTCCTCAACCTTCATAAGTAATACCCGTAGCAAACTATCCATAGGCTTCAGTTCCTTTTCTGATTACATCACAAAATTGAAGATACTTATTCAAACACCCTTATTGATATCATCTTGCACAAACTTGTACCGGGTTTGAACAAAGGTATCCTTCATTTTCCAGCGTCTTTTGTAACAAACTTACAGAAAATGAAAACTCCCTTCCTTTTACTGATCGTTCTTTTAGCTTCCGGCTCAGGCTTTACTCAAAAGAAGAAAAGCCCTGCCCCAGCCAATTATACCATCAGTTTAGATAGCGTAACCTGGAAATGCCCGCCCGGTAAAGCGGAATTTTTTGAAAAGGATGGGCAGAAATTCATGCGGTTAAAGGCTGGCGACCAGGGATCTGCAGTTTTAAGGAATGTCACCTTTAAAGATGGTACTATTGAATATGATTTTGAACCGTATTCGCCAATGTCAATTGGTTCATCGCCTGCCGTGTATTTCAGGGGGGATATCGAGCGGAAAAACACAGAGATCGTTTATATCCGTGCCAGGCCCAACCAGCCATTTCTCAACGATGCCATACAATACACCCCCATCCTGAACAATGTAAATATGTGGGATATGTACCCTGAGTACCAGGCACCCACTCTATTCCAGGTAGATAAAGTCAATCACTTGAAAATGGTAGTTTCTGGCGATCAGATGCGGGTTTATGTTAACGAAATGAGATGGCCCGCGTTAGAAATTCCCAAACTGGAAGGGAATTTAAAGGAAGGGCTCCTGGGAGTGGATGGTCAGGTTATCATCTCAAACTTTATTTACAAACCGGGAGTTACAGAAGACCTGCCATCCATCGCCGCACCAGATCAAACCAGTCATGATGCGAATTATTTAAGAAACTGGAAAATTACCCAATTGGCCGACCTGCCGGCGGGTAATGAAATAACAGTTCCCATGATCCCCAAACCGGAAAGTTTTACCGAACCTATTATGGCGGAAAGAAAAGGGATGGTTAGTCTTTCCCGGAAGTTTGGAGGTGGTTCAGTTGTACCGCGCAGAGTTGTCTGGCTTAAAACAACCATCAAAGCAGCAGAAGCTCAAAAGAATATTTTAAACCTTGGATTTAGTGATGATGTGTGGGTATTTGTAAATGGACAGATGGTTTATCTTGACAGGAATGATTACAGGCAACCACCCATGCGGAAATATCCTGATGGCCGTATATCCATACAAAATTCCCGGTTCAATATTAATCTTAAGCCCGGCGATAATGAAATAATGGTTGCTGTTGCCAATGATTTTTATGGCTGGGGTTTGATAGCGCGACTCGAATATATGGAAGGTATCAGCTATTAAAAATATTCAGCAAATCAGTTTAATTATTTTTTAGTTCACATTTCGCATAGTATAACAGACAAGGCTTCCATTCCTGGAAGCCTTTAGTATTTATGTCCAAATCACCCCATTATAATGTCCAATTACCCACCGGCACCGGGAATATTCAGACAATAGCTTTGATATCGAATTAAAAAACAAAAAACTAAGACCATGAAAAAGTCCATATTTATATTAGCCTTTGCCGGTTTTGGGATCATCACTACTGAATTCAGTGTGATAGGAATTCTTCCGGTAATAGCCCGCAATTTTAATATTTCAATTGATACAGCAGGCTGGTTATTGAGCGGTTTTGCACTAACCATAGCGGTAACAGGTCCATTTATGGTAATGCTCACATCCAAGATCAACCGGAAATGGTTGATGCTCTCAGCCATGTCAATATTTGTACTCTCGAATATTTTATCAGCACTGGCCCCCAATTTTACCATATTGATGATTGCACGGGTGGTTCCTGCATTATTACACCCGGTATATTGGTCGGTGGCCATTGCCACAGCATCCAGGCAGGTTGAACCGAAGAATGTGCCAAAAGCAGTGGGTGTTATAATGAGTGCAATAAGTGTAGGAACAGTTCTGGGAGTTCCGCTTACTACTTATGTAGCGGATGTAATAAACTGGCAGGCTGCATTTGTTACAGCTGGTATCATTAACCTTGCCGGGCTTTTTGCTTTGTTAATTAAGATTCCTTCCATGCCAGCAGATAAAGGATCACAGAAAATGCAGGTAAAGGCATTAAAAAATCCGCAATTGTGGGTAAGCCTGGTAGCTACTATAATTATGGTATCCGGAATGTTTTCAACTTATGGTTACCTGGCGGAATTCCTGTTGAAGGTTTCAAAAATGAATGGGAAGGAGATCAGCTTAATGCTGTTATTGTTTGGTGCTACCAGTATTGCAGGAAACTGGCTGGCCGGATATTTTCTGAGCAGGAATGTAATGCTGACTGCACGATTATTCCTGATTGCACTTATTGGCGTGCACCTGTTAGCTTATTGGTTCGGCGGATTATTTTTACCAGCTATTATAATTGTTGCATTCTGGGGATTGATACATACGCATGGGTTTATGGTAAGCCAGACACTTATATCACGTGAAGCGCCAGATGCCCCTGAGCTTGCAACCAGCCTGATGGTATCATTTGGTAATGCAGGGTTTGCATTGGGATCATTCCTGGGTGGAATTATCATTACAGGTTTTGGAGTTCATCAGGTGATATGGATGAGTATGGGATTGCTGGTAGTGGCATTGGGTTTGAGTTTTGTAAATATTAAAAGAGGCGCTGCCAGGGCAACAGTTAGAGGGAGTGAATTGACAAGATCAGTAGAAGAAAAAGCCGCAGTTGCTGCATAATCTGCAACAGAGAATATTTATAGAGATCCTGGCCACTTATTGAAATGACCAGGATGTGGATGGCAAAGCCTGTATCCGGGAATGATAATCCTTTAATTTTTTAGGTCCTTAAAAAATAAAGAGTTTCTGAGAAGGAGGTTCTTTATTATTATTGAGTTACGGTAATATTACAAAGGCCATACAATACGTTTCCACGATAAATGCTCACCTGAATATTACCAGGGGCCAGCGCACCAGCTGTAAGATTTATTGTGGTATTATCAGGAAAATTATTCACCTGTAAACCTGTTTGAGAATGAATGGTAACACCATCTACGTGAACTGTGGCATCATTTTTCAGATTTCTTCCGTTCACTAAAATATTTACATTACCTCCTGAACTGAGGGAAATAGTTGAGGGCGTAGGCTGCATACTGTTAATTCTCATTTGTGGCGAAATTAGAAATTTGAAAGACTTTGTAACAATCTTACCATCAGGATTACTTAGCGTTAGAACCTTGTCTTCCATAATAGATTCATCATTTTCTGTTCCGAAAAAAGTTTTGGGTAATCTCAGTGTTATGTTACCGGCAGCACTATCAATAGTAAAATTTGTTAGCAGTTTTCCATCAACAGAGGCCTGAACTCCACTCTTTCTAAATCCTTTTCCGGAAATTACGAGAGAATCACTTGGCCTGCCGATGGACCAATTAAAATAATCCGGGTTAAATATCCCCTGAAGAAACAATAACCTTTTAAATGGTATAACAGGTGAAACAGCTTTTTTGCCAGTGGTCCTTACCTGCAATGCTGCAATAGAAGTGGTTCCATTGGGAAAAGAATAAAAATCAAGTTTCCAGGTATTTACAGCTTTTACCTTCAATTGAGTTGTAGTAGCGCTGATAACAGTACAGAGACCTGCCCATTCAGTTTCTATTCCGTCATGCCAGGCGCCGAAAACATTGTTGGTAAGTTGACCGAATTCCACGGTATCCTTAGTGGCATCTGCATTGAATCCTGTTCCATTGATAGTGATCTCGTCATCCGGGTATGGATTTACCGGTGTAACAGACGTGATGGTTACAGCGCTACCCCCATTGTTATTCCCTCCGCCCCCTCCATTATTACCACCACCAGTTCCACCACCATTGTTGGGTCCGCTACCACTTTTTGAACAGCCATTAAAAATTAGTAGAATTATTAAAAAAGAAAGCATTGATTTTTTCATATAAACTGTGCTAATGGTTATGCACAAAGATTATATGAAGAGAAGGATAGGAATATACCCCAATGATGTGATCTTTTAATTCACGATTCCTGAAGTTCTGGCCCGGGCAACGGCTTCCAGTTGGTTATGAACCTGCATTTTCTGATAGATATTCTTTATGTGACTGCGAACAGTATCAAGACTGATAAAGAATTGGCTGGCCATTGCCTTATAACTGACTCCTTGTGAAAGGGCCAGAAGAATTTCTTTTTCCCTGGGTGTAAGCTGGTATATATTTTCTTCATCCTGGCGCTTCTTCTGCATACTGGCAATGACCATCCTGGCCACATTGGGACTCATGGGAGCACCGCCAGAAAGCACCTCTTTCATGGCATCATACAGCTTTTCGGAGATATTCTTTTTTAACAGGTAACCCGAGGCCCCGGAAGCTATAGCCTCGAGTACGGTTTTATTATCATCAAAGACAGTGAGCATGATGATCTGTACATCATGGTTAAATGTCCTGATCTTTTGTACGGCATCAATGCCATTAATCCCGCCCGGCATATCAATATCCATCAGTATCACATCAGGTTTCAGGTCATTTACCTGCTTTTCCACATCTATTACATTGGGAAAACTGTTCAGCAGCAGAAATTCATTTGAAAACGTAATAAGCTTTTCAATACTTTCCCTAAGCTGGCTATTATCCTCGTATATTAGTACTCCGGCTTTCATAGACAATAATTATAAAGTTCATTAAATTCCTCCTTTGGGAAAATCCCTTAATCATGTGATTTTATGGTCACCTGTACGGTAGTACCTTTTCCCGGTGCACTTGTTATATTGGTAGATCCTTTCATTTCCGACACACGCTGTTTTATATTTTTTAATCCGTTCCCTTCTCTTTTGATATCAGTATCAAATCCAATTCCATTATCCTTAACATGGAGTGTGATCTCACCTGAGTGATGGCTGATATTAATAATAACTCTTGAGCAGCAACTGTATTTAGCGGCATTGTTAATCACTTCTTTAAAGACCAGGTAAATATCTTTGCGATTCTTCAGGCTCAACTGGATATTCTCAAAATTTCCCGATTGCTGAAAATCCCATTGAATATTCAAAGGTTCCAGGATATCAGACGCAAACTCTTTCATTTTAAAAATGACCTTCATGAGGCTATCGTTGGCAGGATTAATGGCCCATACTATATCGCTCATGCTCTCCAGCATATAATTGGAGTTCTCATTGATCTTCTTAAAATGTTCCTTCATATTTTCCTTTTCCCCTGGGTTTTCCAGTACAACCTTGCTGATAATATTGATGGAAGAAAGAACTGAACCCATATCGTCATGCAGATCACGGGCAATATTATTCCGAAGCTTCTCGATTTCTACCTGTTGCTGGGCCTTGTGAACAGCCCGGTAGCGATTTATCATCAAAAAGGCAATCAATGCCAGCAGGGCTAATACAATAAGGGCTGCATATTTTAAACCTTTCTGTTTCTGAAGGGTTAGCAGATTAAGTTCAGCATCTTTTCTGAGCAGGGTAATCTCTTTATCTTTTTTGGCAGCATCATATTTAGCCTGCAATTCAGCAGTTTTCTCATTCTGCTCTTTCAGGTTAAGGCTATCACTCAATGTATTTGTAACCATCAGCCATTTAAATCCATTCTTCCAGTCACTGGTAGCCTTATAAAGGCCGGATAATTCCTGGGCCGCGTCGTGAGCATAATGGAGCATTTGAATACTGTCGCTAAGCTGGTAGGCGTGAAGCAGGAATTTTTCCGCCTCATTATATTTTTTTGCTTCTTTATAAGTTTTCCCGATGTTGATGGCTTCATAGGCCATATCGGAATTGTAATTATCCGCTGAGAAAATATCATAGGCGTTCCTGTAATAAACCAGGGCTTTATCATAAGATGCAAGAGCATAATAAGCATCTCCGAATTTCTCATCCAGAATTCCTTTCTGATAATTCGCTCCTTTTACCGGGTCCAATAAGGAAGCACAATAGGTAAGCAGTACAATATTGCTATCGTTCCAGTTCAATTTGATATAGGTGGTACTCAATCCGGAGCCAGCATCCCACGCGTGAATTGTATCATGAATATTCAGATACTGAAGCATGCTTTCTTTAAAATAAGGGATCGCTTTTTCCAATTGCCCCTGTTCCCTGTAAAGAACTCCCATTTGCCGTTTTGTTCCCGCCAGTAATTTGCGATCATTTGAGCGCAGAGCCATTGAATCTGCTTTAATTAAAAAAACGGCGCTTTCCTGAAAGCGGCTTGCAGTGGAATAAACATTCGCAAGATTCAGGTAATTATACATGGTTTCCTCCCGCTCATTTAACTGAAGGAAAATATCTGTGGAGATTTGCAGGTTTGCAAGGCAGGAATCAATATTCCCCAAACGAAACAACGCCCAGGCTTTTGTCTTATAAGAATAAGCAGCTTCACGTTTTTTACCAGCATGTAATGATTGGGCCAAATCTGTTTCGGCAATTTTTAATGCGGAATCCGGATTAGTGCTGGTAAAGCGAAAGGCAGCCTGCTCCCGATGTATCAATACAGAATCAACGGCTCCCTGTGAGAATGATGAAAACTGGAAAATGAAAAAAGCGATAAGCAGGTAAAGAAGGCGCATTGGTGCAGGTGTTATACTAAATATACCAAATCCTGCTTATCCGTTACCCTATTCTGTTCTCAAACTTTTACGGGATTAGCTATCGCCGCTTTTATAGCCTGAAAACTCACCGTTACCAGGGTTATTAACAAAGCTCCGGCACCGGCGGCTACAAAAATCCACCAGGTGATGGTTGTGTGATAAGTATATTTCTGCACCCATTCCTGCATATAATAATACGCAATGGGAAATGCGATCAGGAAGGATATAATTAAAAGCATTACAAATTCCTTCGACAATAAATTCCAGATATTAAATACCTAAGCGCCAATTACATTACGTGCCCCGATTTCTTTGGTAAGCTGCTCAGCTCCAAAACTGCCAATCCAAAAAGACCGGGGCAGGAAACTGTCCGGATAGGATACAGGATCAGTGCGATTTTGATCAGCGGAAAGGACCCACTTTAGTAACCACATCATAACCCGTTTTCTGGATTTTATAAAGCTCCTTCCAAATGGGATCATTTTTGCCGCGAGGAGAAGCCAGAAAGAATATATAGGTCTTCTTTGTTACAAAATTATTTAGGATCCCTATATCCATATTCAATTTAACTGGGGCGCCATCAGTAAAGACGCCAAATAAATTCACTGTAGCATCATGCCTTAACCAGGCCGGCGTAGAGGGCTTTTTTTGTATTCGTCTTACAGTAGCAGTTATCTGGGTAGTATCAATTTTCAAATTCCTATCCCTGGCAGTGCTGCCACACAACCCTTTAAAATAATACAGCAAATAATCCTTCACATCCTTTTCTGATATCGTTGTGAGTGTATCCAAAGCTGCCACAAAGACATATGTAAAATAATTGGCAGAATCCTTATTGAACATGCCCGGTGCAAACCGGATCTCCTCAAATCCTTTGTAAGTGATCTGCGGAGCAAAGACAGGAGGCAACCCGAACTTCTCAAATTCCCAGTTAGTTGGCTCAAGTAAGATTTGAGGTTTATTTTCCTGGCTATTCGCACAGAAGTATGCACTAATAATAATAAACGTAAACATTATTTTCTTCATAGACTACAGTTATAATTTTTTAATACTGATGATATCTGCTCATATATTCTCTATTCAGGATGCTATCCCTTTATATTCCCGGAAAATGGCACTAACAATCCCATGGACGGCGCAATTGGTTGGGGCCCGGATCCACCAGGTTAAAAAAGGAAAATAACCCATCCAACTTAACTTTGTATACCTCAAGCCCTAATTTAAGAAAGTTATAACCGCTTCATTATTTTTTGAAGGCTCAAGAGCTGAGCTTAAAGGTATTTAATACCACTAATAAAAGAAGTTTACCTTTATAACCCTAAACTTAAACCAATGGCTTTTTTTGCACCTGAGTTATTTATCGCTAATGGAGTAAAGGATATCTCCTTCTACATAAATGCATTTGGAGCAGTTGAGCGGAGAAGATTCGGGAATGAAGATGGCAGCATTCATGTATCTGAATTAAGTATTGGAGATGCCCTGTTTCATTTGCATGAGGTAACAGCCAAAAATTACTTCCAGGACCCCGGTAAAACAGGTGGTACTTCTGTGTGTGTTGGCTTATTTGTTGAAAATGTAGATGAAGTAATGAAAAAAGCGATAGAAGCCGGAGCCACTGAAATTAATCCTGCTACCAGTTATGAATATGGTTACAGGCAGGGGTTAATAAAAGATCCGTTTGGTCATTACTGGCAGATTCAGCAGAAGATATAAAGAGATCAGGTTGGTTTGAGCTTAAAAATAACGTTCTGCTATCAATCCAAAGTTGATCAACAGGTTTTCTTTATTTGTGCGAGAAATCTTATTGTAGGTGACCGAGGTATTTAAACTTAACCACTTATTAAGTTTGAGGGAAATTCCAGAAGAAGAACGTATAATATAATCGTTTAGAGAAGTGAGGGAAGGCTGCCAGAAATGCATACCATTCAGTTCAAATTTATCATTGATTCGCCAGAGATATTTCAGTCGAAGGGAATTCCGGAATACATTGTAAACATCATGAGTACCGTCTGCTAATGTCAAATCACCATCTTCGTACAATACACCATCGCTAATTATTAACTCCGAATTTGGTTTCCTGATAAAAGAATAACCGATTCCCGCACCCATCTGAAATTGATTGCGTATTCTTAAAGAATAGCTACTGGTAAAAGATCCCAGACCCCAATAGTAAAGACGGTGAACACTTTTTAATACATCCACATTAAAGACTGAGGAAAAATCATTATTCAGGAGACTGCTGTTCTGTCTGCCATAGATCCAAAAGTTCGTAAGATTATAATCGATCTTGCTTTTCTTAACATTAAAAGTAAGGGCATTATTTAGAACAAAGGATCTCCCATCATTGGTTTTGTTGATTATACCTGAAACGCCGTACCTGACATAATGATGGACTGAATCATTAAACTGAGAGTAAGATGCACAAACCTTTAACAGGTAAAAAAGAAGAAAAAAAATATACCGCATTAGCTATTCAAAGTTTTTGGCGCCTCACTATCCAATGATTTTCCAGTATTCAAATCAAGGGCAAAATTCCTCCATCCGTTTGGTGGATCCCATTCCCCACTTCCGTAGATATGGGTGGAAGTGAATTCTCTTATTAATACTCCATCTATCCCAACATTATCATTCACCCAAATAAACTTTCCCTTACTATCCAGGCAAAATATAGAACCAGAGCCGGCAATATAAAACAGACCATTATTGACATATATATGGCTAAAATAACCATCAAGCTCCAACGCCAGGATACTTTCCTGGGCTAAAAGGTCATACAAAAAAAAGAAATTGGAGATGCCAACTGCCAGTAAATTATCAACTATGAGAGCTTGCTTAAAAGGACCGACCCAACCTTTAAACCGAATCTGATATAGGCCTCTTAAAGCCCTGTTTTCATTTATCAGCAGGTATTCAACATCAGGTAATGCAGCAGATTCATCACCCGAAATAAGAATCGGCTCCTGATTTATGGTAGAAGGAATGGCATCGAGAAACTTATAATGGATTTCGGGCATGGCAGTAAAGATATAACACAATTACGGAGTGCAGGGAGTATATTGCAAAGCAAATCCAGCAATGTAATATTTCCAATCCTAAAGCGTGGCATTATTTTTACTGAATTTATTATGCACTTAAATGATTAATATGAGCCAGGCATTTGTAAAGGAAGAGGATGGACAGTGGTTGCATGACCTGCCTCCCACACTTCCCGCACTCATCAATTATTTAACCTCAGAAAATAATGGAGTAAGGGTATATGAGACAAAGCATAGTCTTCGGAAAGATGGTAGAGAGTTACACCACATGAGTAATGGACTGAATTATTTTGTGAATGATTCCCGGCAGTGGGAGATTGAGTGGTAAACTGATTACCAAACCATATAAACAAAAAGAATTAATCTTCATCATAATGTGGAGATATTGAACAAACACCAGACACTAAATGACGAGAACGATAAAATTAACCGTGATTTTACCACACAGCCAGGAAAAAGTTTGGAAGGCACTCACAGATCCAAAATGGTTAGGAAGCTGGTTTATGGAAAACAATATTGAACCCATTGAAGGGCATAATTTCACCTTCCGGATGAAACCTCAAAAAGGCTGGGACGGTATCACCCATTGTGAAATTATCAAGGTTGAACCACAAAAATTTATTTCCTACACCTATCGTGGTGAGGCCACAGGCGAAAAAGCACTGGCCTGTGCAGGAATTCATTCTGATACGGCAGATAAGCTCACCAAAGGAATCTTTACTAAGCTGGACACTGTTTTAAGTTTCACTTTGGAACCAGCCAAAGATGGAACACTGCTTACCATGGAGCATTCCGGCTTTAAAGGATTGAAGCTCGCACTTATAAGCCTCATAATGCAAATGGGTTGGAAGAAACAGGTAGCCAGAAGTCTATCCGGGGGGCTCCATGGATTTCCTTTATCTTCATCAGACCAACTACAGGAGAAACATTGAACAAATGACTAAAAGGTCAATCATTTTATTAGGATTTATCCTTCTCAAATTTGTCCTGCAGAGCATTCTCATAAGCCCCGATTATGAATTGCAAAGAGATGAATACTTACACCTTGACCAGGCAAATCACCTGGCATGGGGCTATCTGTCTGTCCCGCCTGTCACTTCCTGGATCTCCTGGTTAATTAAATTGTTGGGAAATTCTATTTTCTGGATTAAATTTTTTCCTGCCCTCTTTGGTGCACTAACAATCTGGGTTGTCTGGAAGACAATTGAAGAACTCAATGGAAACCTGTTTGCACTTACTTTGGGAGCCACCTGCATTTTGTTTTCCGTTTTACTACGATTGAATACATTGTATCAACCAAATTCGCTGGACGTTCTATGCTGGACAACTTTATACTATTATATCATAAAGTATATAAACTCAGAAAAAGTCAAATGGCTTTATGCCGCTGCAATCGTTTTTGCATTTGGATTCCTTAATAAATACAACATCCTGTTTTTGGTACTGGGGTTGTTTCCTGCCATTTTGATAACCAGGCAGCGTAAACTTCTGGCGCAAAAGCATTTTTATCTCGCCATTCTTTTAGGACTGGTACTTATTCTTCCCAATCTTATCTGGCAATACAATAATAATTTCCCGGTAGTTCATCATATGAAAGAGCTTTCCAGTAATCAGCTGGTCAATGTTGACAGGTGGAGATTTCTAAAAACACAATTGCTTTTTTTCATCGGTGCAATTATTGTTATAATCGCCGGATTATATGCACTGGTATTTTATAAACCTTTTCAAAAATACAGACCATTCTTCTGGACGATCTTTTTCACACTAGCCATTTTTATGTATTTCCGGGCTAAGGACTATTACGCTATTGGAATTTATCCTGTTTATATAGCATTTGGTTCGGTTTATCTATCGGCCTTATTGATGAAAGACTGGAAAAAATATTTACAGCCGGTACTTTTTATAATTCCTCTTCTTTTCTTTATTCTCATGTACCAAATAACCTTTCCAAATAAAAGCCCTGAATATATTTTAAATCACCAGGAGAACTATAAGAAATTCGGGCTACTTCGTTGGGAGGATGGAAAAGATCATCCTTTACCTCAGGATTTCGCTGATATGCTGGGCTGGAAGGAATTGAGCAGGAAAGTCGATAGCATTTATACCAAAATCCCAGATCCAGCCAATACACTTGTTCTCTGTGATAATTATGGACAGGCAGGTGCAATTAATTATTATTCCAAAAAGGGGATTAAGGCTGCTTCCTTCAGCGCCGATTATGTTAACTGGTTTGATCTTGGCCGGCGATACACCAATCTGATAAGAGTAAAAGATCATAAAGAAATAGAGGATGAATTGAAAGAAACCAGTCCATTTTTCCAAACTGCTTTAATTGCAGATTCAATTACAAACCAATTTGCAAGAGAATATGGAACAACCATATTCGTTTTTACAGGTGCTAAAATTGATATCAGGGGAAGAATAGTGAATGAGATCGAAGAGGTTAAAAATCATCCCTAATATCCAGGGATCAATTCAAAGATTGCCTTTCCAACTGAACGCCATCCGGCACTGTCGTACAGAAAAACTTCACAGGATTGTTCAACAATAATTAATGTCCCTACCCAGCCAAGAACCGGGTGTAATCTTCCATTAACATATTTATCCCAAATCCACGATATGATGATCAGAGTATCTGGTAAAACCACACCAAACCAGATATCAGGTCTTGGGACAGAAGGAAAATAATAACGAAAACGAAACCATGCCACCCATAACACCAGGATGGTTGCAAGAAGCATTAGTCGTTTGTGGGTTTGTGGATTTTTTCTATTGAGAACTCCGGCAATCACAATTGCAAGAAACATAAAAGCACTGGTTGCCACGCCAACAATACTGGAGTAGGAAGTTTCACCCAGTCCTTCACGAAGATTCTTGCTCACCGTGGAAGCACTGGCCGGCAGCATGGTCATTGCCGTGCCGATGGCGATAAAAATTCCCAGATACCCGAGCGCCCTGTGAGCCCGGAAATTATTGTAATTCATTAATGTTGCCTGGATGAAGAACAGGCATAACCATGCAAAGGCAAAGGCGCCATGGATAAAAACGATGGATGGTGTTTTGACATCCTTGATGGCGGGAGGCAATGTTTTACCGAAGCCGATGAAAACGGCAAGAAATCCAACCAGGCTAATAGCCATAAAAAAAGAAATTCTGCTGGATGACGGGCTCGATCGCATTTGGTTTCAGTGGATTTTATTAGGAAAGCCAATGAATAACTTTCAACCTAATAAATATACATTGTTATATACTCCCCTATATCTATTTATATAAATAATAATGGCTCAAAAGCATGCAGGCATTGGAATCACACAAAACCATGTGAGCCAATTTTCTAATCGCTTGCTCCAAAATGCAGAAATAAAACCTTTTCGCCTAAGTCAAATAAATAGTCATTTTCATATAATTCGTACCATGACTCATACTTACCGCCATCAGTAGTCCAATTAACCTGTAATTTATAGAAGGAGTAATTTTCGCCAATAATTTTACCAAGATCATCTATAAAATTATTCAGTAGATATTCGAAACAGGTGCGACCATTTAAAATTGTTTCTTTTATAAAATCATCCAGAAGCCCCTGCTTGTTTTTTTCATTTGCTTCATTTTCTAAAAACCTGGATTTTGCCTGCCAGATATATTGTCCAAAAAAGTAAATCAGCTCATCCCTCAGAACGGCATTCCAGGCCGCAGAAGGTTTAGTCAGATCAAAGGTCCAGTTCTTTACGTTAAAGTGCTTTTTAAGTGTTTGGGAAATGTCGTTTTCTTCCTTATCAAGTAAGGTTATGTAATACGTTTTCCCATCATTTGAAAAGGAATTTATCGTGGCAATAGTATCCAGCCTGATATTAATTTCTCTTATACGTTGTTTTTCATCCATCTTAATTGAAGATGGGCTAAATTACGCTTATCGGGAATATAATCAGTGCGCTTTAAAATTCCATTTAGAATTATCACTATTAAAATCAAACTCCGCCAGTGTGGGAGTGCTATCTCCTGAAGATACCAACGCCAATTTCTTTCCGGAATTGGGAACTGATTTAGGCATTATTCTGTAGGTGCCATCGGTTAATTGATCGATTCGCCATAATTGTTCCGGCGCACCAGTAAAGGCCGGGACTGTTATTACTTCCGCATCGGCAGTTGCCGCCAATGCCCGTTCTGTTCCTGCCAGTACAATTTTATAATAAGGTCCACCTAAATATCCTGTTGTATCAGGTGCATCGGTAACCATCCATTTCTGATGAGGACGGGACATATAATCCCCTATTCTTGCCGGAATATTTCCTGTGGGCCAGGTTTTCATTACATCAGCTAATTCCTGGAAAGGAATGGTTTTTACCGGTTCATTGTTTTGCTGGCCAAATCCACGTGCCCCACCAGTCATTCTTGTAAGATCAACTGCCAGCTCTAATGCATATCCTCTTCTTACTGACTCAATTTCATAGGTTCCTTCTTTAAACTTATCACCCGCAAATGGCCATCCATCTTTCCAAACTAAGGGAAGAATGCCCAATACACTCCGTCCACTCTGTTCAAGGTCTGCCTCATAATGGATCGACATTTTTTCAACCCCTTTTTCCAGGATCATACGTCCAAAGTGACCCGGGCCAATTAATGAGCCGCGTGTTGCCACCACCATTTTGCCTCCACCTTGCAACATGCTTCTTCCCACATTATCAAGATAAGGACCTGTTATTTTTCTGGAGCGGCCAACCACTACATTATAAGTAGAATTGGCACCATCACAGCAACTACCATGCGTGGCAAGAAGGTAATACCAACCGTCATGATATACGGGACATGACGCTTCACAGGTAATCGCTACATCAACGGGTTTATTACCTGCTACACGCTTTCCCGTTTTGGGATCCAGTTCAACAAGACGGATGAATCCGAAATAAGTACCGTATGTAAGCCAAAGACGGCCGGTTGTTGGATCTAACAACAGACCGGGATCAATAGCATCATTTTCTTCATAACCATCAGAGGTAGCAACTACAACTGGTTCAGAATATTTAAAATCGGGCGACTTTGGATCCAATGTATTGTTCCACATGGTAAGAATAGCGCCTTTATGATTGGTGGCACCGCCGGTTGCACCATACACTACCAGGTAACGGTTACCAATCTTCATAGCATCGGGTGCTGCTCCACCTCCCGGACGCACACCACCCCCATTCCATGTCCAACCATCTTCGGATATTAAACCACCACCACCGGTGCCAAAAGTGTAATACTTTCCTTCACATTCAACAATGGTTGAAGGATCATGAATAAAAGGTCTTCCAACCTGTGCTATTGCTGTTTGCGTGAACGATACTGCTAAAAAAGTAATTAATGCTATTTTGATTCCTTTCATATAAACTTCTATTCAGGATGTGCGATGTAAATTGATAAACAGTTTACTGATAACTAATACTGAGGTTTTTTATAGGTGCCCCCTTTTCATCCAGGAAACGAACACAAAAATTTGCCATTCCAGGTCCGTTGATCACAGCCCCACGAATGATATTTTTTCCTTTTTTAAGTGTTACCCGTGAAGAGGTAACATTATCTGCGATCATGTCCCTGTCTCCAGAAAGAATCAATGCCTCCTGCCCGTTCAACCACCACATACTTGCAGAATTACATCCTGCCGTCATTCGCACGTTCTTCCTTTCAGTGGGGCAATCGATTACGGTAACCAGCCAAACCAGGATACCATACCTGGGCTTGTTGATCGCGTAAGTAAAATGGAATAAATTAAAGTTGAATGTCTTACTGTCCAAAGCGTACCATTGCAGTTCCTGGTTACCAACGGTTACTTTATCACCATTTTTAGGGATTGACATGTAATCGCTGGAAAAATTATCGGCTGAAAAAGTTGTTCTGAGGTAGGATTCAGTCAATATGCTATTTCTGGCAATGTCTTTTTTGACGGGCTCCAGTGCCAGCCAACGTTGAATGAACCCGTTGGCGTCAGGAGTTTTTTTGGCGGCAGAAGCAGGAATAAAATTTCTCGTTAACGTATGTGTGGTATCGCTGGTAATGGGTATGGGTGGAAGTTGCTGGTTGGGTCTCGGTTGTTGAGGTGGAGTCTGACCCCAGGCCGTCACATAATTTAATAAGAAGGCAACTACTATAACTGGCAGGAAGAAGTTATATTTTCTCAACATGGTAGGTTTCGTTTGAAAATATTGTTGTAATCAAAGCTTCAAATCGAAGATAAAAGGAAATGGGTATAGTTTGGGGAGTGGGTAAAATTAGCCCTCCATTGGGATGGGCCTTATACTATATTATGTATCAAGCCAAAGCGTGATATTATAGATCCTTACAAGGATACTCTATCTTCATTATACAGCCTTTACCCGGGGATGAATCGATGTTTATTTTTCCATTAAAACATTCCACCCGGTTTATAATATTTGAAATACCGATGCCCGGTCTTTTCTGTGAGACATCAAATCCCTTTCCATTGTCTGATATTACCAGGCTTAATGTATCATTATGTGATTGCAGCAAGATAGCGCCGCTGGAGGCATCAGCGTGATTTACTATGTTTGTTAATTGCTCCTGGATGATCCGATAGATATTTAACTTCAGGTCTTCATCAATATCACAACCAACTATATTATAGGTAAAATCAATCTTAAGTGTTGAAGTATGCGCCAGGTTGTCGAGAAGGGAGTGTATAAGCTCTTTTAACCCCAGGTCTTTTAAAGGGGTTACATTTTCAGTGCTTAATGATCTCAGCTCATCAATAGAAGTAACTATCAGGTCAATGGGATAATCAAGTTGTTGCCCAGTCTGTTTACTGGTCCTGATCAGGTGTAATTTGGCACCGGTTAGGATCTGGCACACATTGTCGTGAATTTCCTGACCAATTCGGTTTCTTTCCTTTTCCTGGGCACTGAGGATGGCACGTGTTATCTGTTTCTGCTCCTGTACTTTCTGAAATAGCATTTTCTGTTCCATTTCAACCAAAGCGGCCGCAGCCTTTTTGTGATCGCTAATATCCTGGATGGTTCCAAACACTTTAATTGTTTTTCCATTGGCATCTTTGGTTATAAAATAATGGACCGCCACATGTCCAATAGTTCCATCCGGTGCAAGGATCCTGTATTCAAATCTGTAATTATAATTGGGGTCGGAAGATTTAATAGCTTTAACCGTTTCGATGCGAACCAGCTCCTTATCCTCAGGGTAAATGAAAAGTTCTTCATAGCGCATAGCGGTTATATGATAACCGCCTATTTCTTCAGCCGTAAGATTAAAAATGCCGTAGAATTGATCGTTAAAGGTGAACATCCGGCTTGATACATCATATTCCCAATACGCCAGCCTGGCAATATGCGCGGCTGACGAAAGCTGCTTTTCATTTTCTTTTAGCTTTCTTTCAGCTTCCTTACGGGGGGTTATATCACGGCCGAATGATGCAAAATATAACTTCCCTTCTATTTCGATTTTAGTAAGGTTTACTTCAACATCCAGGATAGACCCGTCTTTACGCCTGTTCTTTGTTTCAAAATGGGAGATACCCGAGTCCAATGCAGTTTGCAGGTTCATTTGGATTTCATCAAATGATAGCAATGCGTCAAACTGCCTGACATTCATTTTCAATAATTCTTCTCTTGAATATCCGGTCAGTTCGCAGAATACAGTATTAACATCTACTATATCCAGGTTTGCGTTTGTTACCAGAAAACTATTCTGCATCTTAATAAGATAAGGGGTGTGGCGAATGCGCTACTCCAGGCTTGTGATGAGACTTTGACCCATGCTGGTTATACCTTAAGTTACGGATAATTGGCTGAAACCAAAAAAGGATAACCATGTCTAAATACCTGTTAAAGTAATACTATGGAGTGGGTAAGTGGATACGCTCAGGCGGTTCAATCAGGCCGATGCCAGTAGAATGATTAATTGCTTCCTGGCTATGAGAAAATTGCAGGGTAAAAATTCCCTGGGATTCAAGGGGAGAAAGAATAGCCTGTGCGCCTGCCTGATTTTCTTTACGCACATTACGAATATAAATGGCATAAATCCGGTGCGCATACTTCTCGGTCAGTTTTGCATAAATAGCCGGATCGCTTTGGGAATTATCGCCCATTAAAACAAAACGATGAGCAGGAAATGTATCCAGTATTCGCATTACACGAAGCAGTTTTCCCTCATGTTTTGTCTTACCGGTTTTCCAAAGTTGATACCAGCGTTTTACCTGGTTGAGCAGGAAGGCCCCCTCCGGAAGACCATGATAGGAAAATACATCGCTCAAATAATTGTACAAATTCCATTCGCTGCTGGAAACATAGAAGAAAGGATTTGGTTCTGCAGGATTGGTATGCGTGTTTGCCAGTAGTTGGTAAAACTTGGCAGTATCAGGAAAAATAGTTCGGGTGTGCGGATTCCTGAACAATAATTCTCTTAATCTTTTACCAATGGTAGCAGAATGAGAAACCATGATGGTATCATCAATGTCGGATATGAATGCAAACTGGGTTTTATGCGGAATATAGATCCTGCCTTCTGCAATGGAGGGTTCCGGCTGCTCATCATGCTGAACTACCACAGGATGCCAGCCTGCTGAGGCCTGACCGGATCGCCATTCAGCTTTAAAAAAACCATCGTCTTCTGATACGGTATTGATAGCCTGCTGGTTCCATGTTACAGTTAAAGGGATTCGGGGAACAGGCTTTACAAAAAATAATCGCAACAGCCGAAAAAGATTGGTAAAGGAATTGCTTGACTGAGATTTATATTCTGGTGGAAGTTTACGAAAAGTATGGCCAAATACCACCAGGTCATTGGTTTGGCCATATCCGTGATAAACTTTGATCGCTATTTTTTTAGCCGCCATATTAAATAAACAGGGTTATTTCTAACATACAGCTACTATGCCAGCCACTACAAAGAAGCTACTATTTATTATAAATCCGGGGTCAGGAAGCAATAAAAAAGACTGGGGAAAAATTTTCCCTTCCTTCTTTGAAAATAAACCGGACTATCGATTTGAAATGTTTGAGTTGCCACAGGAATGTGACAGATCTGTTATTTGTAAAAAGATAGAGGCTGCAGGGGCAGATATAGTTGTTGCCGTGGGCGGAGATGGTACGGTTAAGCTGGTAGCCGGGTGCCTGCAAAATAAAGAAGCTGCGCTGGGAATAATACCCGCAGGATCTGCCAATGGGCTCGCAAAGGAATTAAAGATCCCTGAAGACCCGGAGAAAGCACTGCAAATAATAATAAATGGTAACGAAAAGACTATCCATCTTACGCGGGTAAACGACCAATCATGCATTCATTTAAGTGATCTGGGGTTTAATGCTTACGTGGTTAAAAAATTTGAAGACGGGCAATCACGTGGGATGTGGGGCTATTTGAAAGCAGCGTTCAGGGTATTATGGCAATACCAGAAAATGAGTGTAAGGATACAAACGGATAAGGAGGAAGTATTCCGAATGGCTGCCATGGTAGTAGTGGCCAATGCTACGCAATATGGCAATGGCGTGGTGATTAACCCGCTGGGCAGTCTTTATGATAATAAGTTTGAGGTGGTGGTGATCCGGAAGATCTCGTTTAAGGAAATAGTAAAGATGCGATTTTCACAGAAGGGATTTGATCCTTCAAAAACCGAGTTCTTTCAAACCCGCTCACTCAATATCAAGTCCAGGCATCATGTACATTTCCAGGTAGACGGGGAAGTCATGAAAAAAACAAAATCAGTGAAGGCTGAAATTATGGATAAGGCACTGAAAATTGTGGTGCCGGTGATAAACCAGCCGGAGCCTGATGGCAAATAACGAACAAGGCCAATCAGAAGGCAATTATTTAGAATCATCTGGAACGGCCATGTTTGTGCATGGAATGGCAAAAAGTATTCGGTTAGGATATTTATCAGGGAATATTTGTAACTTATATTGTAATTATTGGTTATTTCCAGTCAAACCAAGTCTACAAATACAGACTGTACCAGGTGTATTGCAGAGAAATTGGCTCATCATTGTAAAGTACCTTAAATATGTTTAAGTCAGTCATCACCGGGTCAGGTGCCTGCATACCCAAAAAAGTTCTGGCAAACCAGGATTTCTTACAACATGCCTTTTTCGATGAAAAAGGAGTTGCATTAAGCGATACCACAGCATCTATTATTGAAAAATTCCGGAAGATCACTGGCATTACTGAACGACGTTACGCTTTAGCAAATATTAATGCTTCTGATATTGCTGCAGAAGCTGGTAAACAAGCCTTGCTCGACAGCCAAATTGATCCGGAAACACTTGATCAAATTGTAGTTTCACACAATTTTGGTGATGTGGTTTCGGGAAGTTTACAATCACAGAATGTGCCTACTCTTGCCAGTCGCGTAAAACATCTCCTGGCAATAAGGCGGCCGGAATGTATTGCTTATGATGTGCTGGTAGGCTGCCCCGGGTGGGTTCACTCGCTTATTCAATCTCACGCATACTTCAAGGCAGGCATGGCCAAAAAGGTTCTTTTGATCGGCACCGAAACCCTGTCAAGAGTAATTGACCCTTCGGATCGTGACAGTATGATCTTTTCTGATGGTGCGGGTGCCTGTGTTTTGGAGTATAAGGATATGATACGGGAAGATTTGGGTATTCTGGGTACTGCTGCACAGACTCATAGCCAGGAGGAGTTTGATTATATCAATATGGGACAATCCTATAACGCCAATAACGGGTCTGAACTCTATATTAAGATGAAGGGAAGAAAAGTGTATGAATATGCACTAAAGCATGTTCCGCTTGCCATGAAATTGTGTCTGGACCAGGCAGGTATGGATATCAGGAGGGTCAGCAAAATCTTAATTCACCAGGCGAATGAAAAGATGGATGAGGAAATTGTGAAAAGGTTATTTGCACTTTATGGATTATCTGAAGCCCCTTCAGGAATTATGCCCATGAGCATACAATGGCTCGGAAACAGTTCGGTGGCAACGATTCCCACTCTTTATCACCTGATCCGTAATAACGATATGCCGGAGCATCAAATTAGTGAAGGAGACATTATTCTTTTTGCATCAGTGGGGGCAGGCATGAATATTAATGCGGTCTGTTACGGCGTTTAAGAAATCGTCAGGATTGGGCTTCCAACTTTGTAAATTCTGTTCCGTTGAAGATCCGGGCCAGGTTTTCATTCCTGGTCTTCTCATATTCAGCAATGTGGGTCTGACTAACAATCCTCCATAGATTCTTACGACTTAATTCGGGGTAATCATCAGTTTTTATGAAAATACCTTTTATCGAATTTCTCACTTTGAACCTGATTTCAAAAATCTGGTTGGAAACTTTCTTTCTTGTCAGGGCTTTTTCTATTTCTTCGTAAGTCATGGATAGTTTAAAATGTTAAATAGATCAGGTTCAGGAAGGAATTGTTGTATACCGTAGCCAGTTGAATACTGAAAGTTCACTCCTTACCGATTCAGGTAAATCATCCTGGATTTTTTTCTCAATACTTTTTCCTTTTTGGACCGTAAACTCTTCCAGCAATGATCCGTATGAATTAATCAGGTAAAGAACCTGGTTACCATTTTGTCTGTCAAAAATCCTCCGGCTGGGTGGACCGGTAAATATATCCTGGTTTTCCTCAGTCCAGCTGTAGTGAGAGCTTTCAAGGTCTTTTCTACCAAAGTGCATAAGGCAATATTTAAAAGTAGGCTGTGCAAACGAAAATGCTATACAAGTTCGGCAACATCATACGTTTTATCAAGCAAATGAATAACGCCGTTTGAGCCCTGCCGGTCCCTGGCAAGTATTTTCGCCCCATTAACTTTGGTTTCCCCGTTTGTGATGCTGATAGCAACCTGGCTACCGTTGAGAGTTGAAAGTTTCTGTCCATTCCTGAAATCAGAAAACATCTTTTTTCCTGTCAGAATATAACCGGTCAGAAAATTAAGAAGGTAATCGCGGTTTGCAGGTTCCAGAAGCTGATCATACTTTAGAGAGGTCAGGTTGTTTAGTGCAAGGTTAACAGGTCCGAGTATCGTGAAAGGCCCGATCTCATTCAATTTACTTTCAAGTTCTGCAATTTTCAACGCGCGACTGAATAAGCTAAGTGCTCGGTCAGCATTTGAAATTTGAAGGATTGTTGCCATTGTATTTATTTAGTTTATCACAAATGTTACCCGAAAAAGGAAAAGGCACACGGCTGTTCTTCCTGCCGACTACCATCTTTTATTTGGCCGGCTTTCTCTTTCCTTGGCAACAGTGACAGAGATAAATCTTCCTTCCACTTCTTTACCATCCAGTTTACCCATAGCCTGGGTAGCTTCTGTATTGGAAGCCATCTCCACAAATCCAAATCCCCTGCTTTTACCTGTTTCACGGTCAGTGATGACTTTAGCTGAGGAAACCTGACCAAAAGCTTCAAATAATTTCCGGAGGTCATCATCAGTGGTATGAAAACCCAGGTTAGAAACATACATGTTCATAATAATTAATTTAAATTTTAAATAATTAAGACAAATACAGCAGCAAGAGAAAAGAGAAGAAACCTTATTACTGGTTTGGAAAGGAATTGTTGCTAATCCTGACTAGATGATGAAGTATTATCAAGTAAAGATACTCTTTATTAAGGCGCTAACCTAATAAATCAGGAACATTAACAATAATGGCCGAATTAACAAGGCCCGGCAATAAATAAAGGCGTACCTTACAAAGCTGCATTTCACGGAGTTAATAAAGTTTACCCCACGCTGGCCAGCACATTAATTCTTCAGCATTAGTCAAGCATAAATTCAGCAAATATGAATAAAGATACCATAGTGCAGTTTGTTTGTTTTACATCAGTTCTCAAACCTGAAGCATTCATGGAGATGTGGGAACCATTTGCAAATTTCCTTGTGAACGATCCCGCGAATATTCTTTTACAGGAAGAAATGCCCGAAAATAACAACGGTAAATTCAATTATGTACTGCAGCATGAATGCAGTTCTACCAATTTCAACTTTGCGTTTATGAAAAAGCGGGGACGGTTGCACCTCCCGGAGCATAAGGCCAGGGCAACACAGGCAGGCGGTTACCAGCCGGTACAACTGCAATCTCTCAACAAAAGCACAAAAGAAGATGTGAGGGTAATGGCTTTTGTTACTAACAATGAAACCGAACTGGATTACTACCGCGGGCAAAACTTCCATTACCTGAACATATACGAGGCCTATTTTGAAAACTGTACTTACAATTATGTTCTTGAATTTTTTCTGAAGGAGGAAGAAGCAAAGCTGCTGCTCGAACAATTAAAAGCCAGACAAGGTGTTGCAGCCGCGGTATATAAGGAGACGCGCATTTCTAAGCACATAAAGGAAGTTTCTGGCGCTTTGCCACTATAACTATGTTCCCACAATAGGTTTATTGTATCATGGCCGGGATGAACCCATTCACAAAATGGGCTGATGCCAGGAATTGTTTTCGCCCTTTTAGCCATTGTCTTGCATACAGCTACAAATTTTTATACTTTTATCCCAATAAACCAAAACCCATGAATTCCCGAACCAATATTGCATTAACACTGCTGCTAATCTGCGTTGTCTTTACTTCTAATGCCCAGGTCAATATCAATGAAGGACTAGTTGCCTGGTATCCCTTTAATGGTAACCCAAATGATACCAGTGGAAACAACCACAACGGTGAGCTGGTAAACGGTCCCAGATTGACGGCCGACAGGTTCGGCAATCCAAATTCAGCCTATCATTTTGACGGGAAAGATGATTATATCCGGATCACGGATAATGGAGATTTTTCATCTAAATTGATAAGCCTGGCATTCTGGTATAAAACAGAAAGTAATCTTTGTCAAAATATCATTGCCAAAAGAAGCCTTATTGACGATGGAACACCCGGTGGCGGGGCACAATATCAATTCTTTATTAACCATGCCACCCTTGGAAAGATCGCATCAAATTTGGTAGGCGATATAGGAAACTGCAAAACCAAATGGGTATCAAGCTATATCAAAACATTAGATGCTCCCTGTGAGAACAGATGGCATTTCGTGGTAGTTACTTTTGATGGCGACGAGCATAAACTTTTTATGGATGGCAAACTCGCCGTTTCCGACGTAACCTCTTTTAATGGCTTTGCTGATTGCAGGAGTGAATTAAGAGTAGGCAACTGGTGGAAAGCGGACTTGCTTACATTCAAAGGTGATTTTGACGATTTCCGCTGGTATAACCGACCTCTTAACCAACAAGAGATTAATTCTTTATATAATAATTTTCAGCCGCAGGGAAATGACTTTACCATTCAACATGATACAGGTTCAACCGGCATCAGCGTAAATACCATAGCAACCAATTACAAATCCATTAACTGGGATTTTGGGGATGGAAATTTTTCCAGTGACGCTTCTGCACAACACACCTACTCCGATTTCGGAACATATACTGTGAAAATGATACTGCGATCCGGCAATTGCAAAGACACAATACAAAAACAGGTTGCACTAAACAGACCAAAACCTCCTGTTGTAAAACCTGCAGATACCGCGCAAGCTATAGTGTTGAAAAATGTATTCTTTGATTTTGATGGATGGAATTTGCGCCCTGCATCCTATACCGAGCTCAACAAATTGGTTAAATTCCTGAAAGACAATCCTACCATCAGAATTGAAATAAGCGCACACACAGATGACAAGGGGACTGATGAATATAACAATAAACTGAGTGCGAATCGTGCGAAGTCGGTAATGGATTATCTTATTTCCCAGCAAATTGATGCCAGCCGTCTCACCTCTAAAGGATACGGTGAAACAAAACCTGTTGCACCTAACGATACGGAGGAAAACCGGCAGCTGAACAGGCGGGTAGAATATGTTATTTTGAAAGATAAAAAAGCATTTTAATTAGAATATCCCTTTCAAATTTGGATGAATGGTTTGAATAAATTGCGGCAATAGGTGAGTCTACTGATCAATCAATATCCTATAATTGACGGATCAGTAGATACAACCTTTTTCATCGGTTCATTCAAAAAGGCCCGGTACATCTCCGTCATCTTGCTGCCGAATACACCATGACCCCTATTAATGACCAGGAATCGCTGGCTGTTGGGCATATAATGACTGATCCGGTCTACATAAAGCGGTCTACAGGCAGGGTCCATTTCCCCATCAGCCAAAAGTATAGGCTTGAGTGAATAAAATCCTTGTTTTGTGTCCTTGCTAATAGGTTTGAACTTCCAGCAATCGCACATAGCCTTATAAACATCGTTAATGTGATAGCCTGGCAGATAGGGATAAATATTCCCGATCTCTTTTATTACTTGCTCACTATGATAGGCCGTCTGATCTGCGCAGTATACCGAGATACGCATACCATCAGGTGCGCCATAGCTTCGGAATATACTATTGAATTTTTCGGTGATGTAGGGATTGTGTTTCCCAGTTATTATTTCGGTGATCACGTGTGCCAAATGCCTACGCGCTCTATCATCATAAAGTTGCTGAACAATTAAGTCCAGCAATTCATTTTTTGTGTAGGCAATGGAGATGCTGTCTTTTGTTCCTGGTTCAAGGTAGCCCAGGTGAAAGGTGCTGTCTTTGATCGAGGTAAAATAATTATCGAACCGTTCTTCAAGGCGCTCATATAGTGATGTGGCTGCAGAATCCTTTTGTACATGGCGAAATAATATGCTCAAAGCTTCCCGGAAATTTATTGGTTCATCCTCATCAATAGGAACAAAGGTTGGCAGTGGTGAGTCCAATGCGAGCGAACGGACACGGGAAGGATCTTTTTGCAGAACAGCCAGCATTAGTCCACCACTATAAGAACCACCAAAGAGATTAACTGAATCGATATGTAATAGAGAAAGCAGGTCGTGAATATCTGCCACTGTTGCATCTGTAGTATACCCTTCCAGGTCGATGCCCCGTTTCTCCAATGTATTTCTTACTTTTTTTACTCCCCTGATTACTGCACTATCCAGGTTTCTATTGTGCCGGTAAGCATCCTTGATGGCATCATCAAGTTCGAATGAACGCAGATAAGGCAGGGCATACCGGGTGCCGCGTTGTTCCAGTGCAATGCAATCCCGGTCTTCTATTATTATCGATCGCGTACTGTTCACTGCCCATCCAAGTGATGAGCCACCGGGACCACCGGCAGTGAATAGAACAGGATCGTTATGCTTTGCCGGGTTTTTGCTTCTTACAATTACATAGGGAAGTTTGATCAGCGGCGAGTTCTTTTTCTGCCTGTTCTCAGGAACAATCAGATAACCGCATTCAGCTTTAAACGAACTATCGATCTTGTCAAGTGGCTGGAAGCGATTACGATATTCTGGCGGAAAACTTTCTACAGCTTTTGGATCGGTCGTGAATCTACAGCTACAGGGTTCAATACGTGGTTGTGGCTTGGTTTGGGCAAAGACTACCGCGTTGAACGACAGCGAAAACGTAATCAGTGTGATTTTGAATATACCAGTCATGCCAATAAAGGTATTACTGCCTGGGTTGGCCTGGAAGGTAAAAAACGGACATTTTACTATATTCGATCCTGAAGCCATGAAAGAAATTTTTGAACCTATACGGAGTCTTTACCATTTTGACACGCCCTGCGAGGAATTGCTCCCGTATATTGAATTCTTTGCTGAGTCATCTCCCGAACAATATAATATTTGGACAGGCGGAACCAGTTTCCAGATAGAAATGTATCCGAGCTGGACCCCAACTATGTATATCAATCTTGGACCTCGGTATAGGATGACAATAGGAACTAAAACATACACAATAGAAGAAAGAGAAGACGTTTTGCTGTTGAGAGATGGTTATGTATGTCGTTATAACCAACCTGATGATTATATTTTTACCGTGAAATTCTTTCCCGGTGGCTTAGAGGCAGTACTGGGTTTGAGTCAGCTACCGCTGGTTGGGAAAGTGATCAGACTGCAGGAGATATTGCCAACTGGGTTGCTTAAGAAAGTAAAAAGCGCTGGTGGTTTCCAGGAACGTAAAATGCTCCTTGAGCGATTTTTCATTGAGGCAAAAAGCAGTCGCACCGGCGACCATTATCTGGATTTTGTAACCGATACTATTGCAAGCCGTGCTAACGGGGGATTGCAGTTCAATGTTGAGCAGGTAGCAGCGCGCCGGTTTGTTTCATCCAGGACACTGAACCGTTATTTTCACCGTGTGGTAGGGCTTTCTCCCAAAAAATACTTCTCACTGGTTCGGGCGCGAACGGCGTTGACTGCATTTATTGCTGATAGTGCTCAGTTTAATCCCGAGCGATTCAGTTACCATGATAAAAGTCATTTTTACAGGGATATGATGAGCTTTACTGGGCAGCGGATAAAGGATAGTTGATCCGTTATTCTTCATCCTTTACCTGGGAAAATTTTCTTCTCTGTTTAATCAGCTGAATAAGTGCAATTGCCATGAATAGGGTCATGACCGGGAATACGATCAGTCTTGGTAAGGCGGAATTATTTGGGAGAGTAATAATGTTTAGTCGTCTATTTATTTTTACAGTAACCTGGCCATTCAAAGGAAATTCATCCTCACGGCAGGAACGGCCATACACCCTGATCTCTTTATTTTTTCCTTCAATTAGCAGGGTTACATATTTATTCTTGTTGCGGCACAGTTCTGACACATCAATTACTTTTGCTTTAACTTCCTCGCCGTATTTGGCCGTGTGAAATTCAGCAATAACTATTCCATCATAACCAAGGAATAGTGCTATTATTATCGAAACCAGAACAATGCCGAGGGTATTCTTATTTCCTGCGTTCATAATTGGCGTCTGTATTATTTTATTAATATGGAAGCCACAATATTGTCAGCCGTTGTTTCCCATTTCTTTTGGAGTTTCTCAATGCAATTAAAAGTAAAGAGCAATACTTTCCCATCAACAATGCCAAAGAAATAATAGTTGAATACTTTTTGGTCAACTGCCTGGGTTAAAAACTTAAAGTAAGCGATCTTTTTACCATTAACAGTCTTCACTCCTTCGCTCAAAAGTTTCAGGTCTGGTCTTTTAGCTTTCAGTTGTTGAAGTTGAAAATCCTTAAAAGATGCTAATTGGCTTTCGGAGGCAGATTGAGCTGTTAGATCGGCAATAAGGTTTACAGAGCCATCCTCGTCAGACAATACCAGCGTGGGTTTATTGGCATTACGATATTTGATATTCCACATTTCATCTGACATGGGAGATAATGACTTTGGTGCCAGGATTTGAACCTTGTTGTTTAGGATTGATACGGTGTCTGGTTTGGATTGGCTGAAAGATAAAATAGGAACGAGTAAAAAAAATAAGATTTTCATTTTCTAATTCATTGTTAATATCATTGAATTGCTGACAATTCATAAAGATACATTCCTCATTGGATATGAGTATTACCCCCCGATTTGGCCAGTAGCTACTGATCACCCATAAATTTTTTGGCCAATTTTGGATACTGTTCCATCACCGTTTCTTCGTCAAAGGGCTTCCCTTTCAATTCAAACTTTGGCTGATAGGTTTTAGGGAGGTCTTTCCCCGTTTTTTCTTTGTAAGCATGGAATGCAGAATATTGTAAGCCTTCCCAATTGTCTTCTTCTTCTGATTTTATCCAGGTGGCACAACTTTCAGGATCTTTCAGTGTCTGGTAGAATTTTTCCTTGCCATGTCCAATTAGGTATTGTCTGAAATAGTCAAAGCAATCATCCGAGCAACCGCCATTTATAACATAGGATGCACCCCAAAGATTATAGTCATACGAGGCAGCTAACAAGGCCGTAAAGGTGTTGTCGAATTTTATAATATCTGCAGGCTCAAGTGTTGTTAAAATTGTTTTCATAGAATTGATCTGCATTTCATAGTTATTTTTTGAGGCAGCTCTTGATTTGTCAATAAGACTCCAAAAGTCATCTTCATTCATCAGTTGTCCACTTGTATCGGTTGCAGTTAGATTCATTTTGTTCGGATTTTTATTAGGTGATTGTTGATTGGTCTTTTTGTTTTGTGCTTGGCAACTTGTAAAAGATGTTATAAGAACTGAAGCGGCCAAAATTAGCATTTTAAAAGTCATAGTGAATGTCCTTTAATGACAGGTATTGGTTAACTGGAGGGTCAGCTATAAAAAGCCAGGTTTATGGTCAAAAATATGCTTTATTGCGTGGGCAAAGGCCCCTTCGTATCTGAAAATACCCTTTTCAGATCAGCGATTCATAAAAATTTTGCAGTGTGTGTCATATATATTGAAAGTATAGGCTTATTAGATTATACCTATCCTTTGTACACATTTTGATTATGCCAATCCACAAAACTTTTTTCCGGTTTATTTATTGATCTATTGGGAAGGTTAAAAATATCATTGCCATGAAATCGATAATACTCCTTTCCATTTTCAAATTCTTCTTTAATTCTCTTACTAACCTCTACTTTATGATTGGCAGTTATCGTCATGTATCCGGTATCAAAAAGTTTGTGAATGTCAGAACGGAGTAATAACGCATTTGAAATAACGTGTGAGCCTGATTTTGCATAAGGCTTAATATGTGCTGCTTCTAAAACAGGTAATGTTTTTTCTCCGGATATAGCGCATTTACGATTGTAAGCATCTGTTACCAAAACTCTGAAAGCCCCTTGTCCCAGCCGAACCTTAACTAACACTGATTTACCATATGGAGAGGTGGGTTCTTCTACTGTTAATTGGGTTTCTTTCTCGCCTGGTATGGGTTGTAAATACTTTTGGATAAGTATTTCGATCTTATTCCATGTCCTTCGTCCAACCTCATCTTCAGTTGAATAGGTCTTTCCCTGCTGAGTGCTCGGCTGCCAGTCTTCCGGCACACTGATCCAATCTTCCTTACGAAAAAAGATAGGACTGGTTAAAACAATGCATCCTATTGTTGGATTCGGATTGACCTTATCAGTTCTTAAAGGAATTATCATCTTTTGCAACTCATCATATGAATTACAGCCGTTTCCCTCTGCAAAATAATCCCAGGCTATTGAAAGCGGTAATGTTATATAACTAGAAAAGAAACCAACCCCACCGATTGCATTTTGTGGACTTTTCAGTTTAAATAAAAATGGTCCCCCTATGGGAAGTGCCCTAAAGCTAGAATTTCCACCGGGACGCCAGAAGTTGATGTCTTCCCTATTCCGTAAAGACAGAAAATTGTACCACTTAGTATCTGTAACTCCCAGATAAAACTTCATACCCTTAAATGTAGAAAGAATACTATTACTTTTAAAGCTTTTGATTCCCTGTGACCAATAGGGTATTGTAATCTAAAAGTTAACATGAAAGGCTTATACTATCTGAGACTAGTTCCTTTATACCATATTTATCCCTTCTTTTTGAAAAAGGGATTCTTTGTCCTTAAAAATGAATAAAATAGAGCTATTAAACGAAAAAAACAATCAATTTGAATCGTTACACTCCTGCTTTGAAAGTCAAAAATGAATGTGTATTTTGTTAGACACCACCTACCTTGTCCCCCATGAGTCTGATCACTTTTTTTGATCTTGAAGTTGATTCCCAAAACAACCGCGTTCTTGACATCGGAGGCATACGGTCAGACCAAGCCATCTTTCATAAAAATAATTTTAAAGAATTCAAAAGTTTTCTGGAAGCATCGGATTTCGTCTGTGGTCACAACATATTTGCGCACGATTTGAAATACCTGCAGGAGCAGTATGGTGTGGATTACATAACCCCAATCAAGGCCATCGACACTCTTTTACTGTCACCATTACTCTTTCCAAAGCAACCCTATCACCGGCTTCTTAAAGACGATAAAATTCAGACTGAAGAACTGAATAACCCGCTGAATGATGCAAAAAAGGCAAGAGATCTTTTATATGATGAGGTAAATGCATTTAATCACATAAAAGACGATGTCAAGACAGTTTTCTTCAACTTGCTTAACCCAAAACCTGAATACAGAGGCTTTTTCTCATTCATCCCATATAACAAATATCTTGATCCAAATGCCATTGAATTTCTTATAAGAAAATTACACAATGAGCAGTTTTGTGAGCACGCCGATCTGGGAAACTTCATAGAAAAAAATCCTGTTGCCCTTGCCTATACCCTTGCCTTGCTTAATAGTAATGACAGATACTCAATAACACCTCCATGGGTTCTTAGAAATCATCCAGACGTGGAGCGTTTGCTATTTTTGTTACGAAATAATCCATGCATTACTGGTTGTGCGTATTGCGATAAAGCGCTAAATCCTAAGCTGGCGCTCAAAAGGCATTTCGGATTTGAGGATTTTCGTAAATACGACGACAAGCCATTACAGGAAAATGCAGTTACCGCAGCAATCAGAAATAAATCCATACTAGCTATATTTCCCACGGGTGGCGGCAAATCCATAACATTCCAGGTTCCGGCACTCATAAGCGGCGAAAATGCAAAAGCGCTTACGGTTGTAATCTCGCCCCTGCAATCTTTGATGAAAGACCAGGTAGATAATCTCGAGAAGAAAGGAATCACCGAAGCCGTCACCATTAATGGCCTTCTCAACCCTATAGAACGTAGCAAAGCTATTGAGCGTATCGAAAATGGCCTTGCAAGCATACTTTACATTTCACCAGAATCTTTGAGATCTGTTACCATTGCGCGATTACTTCTCAAGCGAAAAATAGCCAGATTCGTAATTGATGAAGCACATTGTTTTTCATCATGGGGGCAGGACTTTCGGGTGGATTACCTATATATTGGAGACTTTGTTAGGGAATTGCAGAAAAAAAAGAATCTAGAAGATCCGATCCCAGTCTCGTGTTTCACCGCAACTGCGAAACAGAAAGTAATAGAGGATATCAAACAATATTTCCTGGACAAATTGAATGTGACGCTTGAAGTTTTCAGCGCCAAAACCACACGAAAAAATCTCCATTATAAGGTTTTTAATAAAGAAAATGAGGAAGAGAAATATAATCATCTCAGGGCAATTATAGAATCAAAAGATTGTCCTGCAATTATTTATGTTTCCCGCACAAACAGGGCCTATAAATTGGCAGAACGCTTAAGCAAGGACGGTTTCCAGGCAAAACCCTATCATGGGAAAATGAACAAAGAAGAGAAAAGTTCGAATCAGAACGCATTTATGAAAGGAGAAGTGAACATTATGGTGGCTACATCAGCGTTTGGCATGGGTGTAGACAAAAGTGATGTGGGCTCAGTAATTCATTACGATATTTCAGATTCTCTGGAAAATTATGTTCAGGAAGCTGGACGAGCTGGAAGAGATGAAAACATAAGTGCTGATTGTTATGTTCTTTTCAATGAAGATGACCTGGATAAACACTTTATTCTTTTAAACCAAACAAAAATTACCAGCAAAGAGATCAATCAGGTTTGGCGTGCCATTAAAGATTTGACACGTTTAAGGGAAAAAACCTCCAGTTCTGCCTTAGAAATTGCCCGGAAGGCCGGCTGGGACGATGGCATCAAGGATATTGAAACAAGGATCACCACTGCTATTGCCGCCCTGGAGGATGCAGGCTATCTTAAAAGAGGGCAAAACATGCCGACAATATTTGCCAACAGCATACTTACAAAAAATTCAGAAGAGGCAATTGCTAAAATCAATGCATCCGGGAAATTCAACATTTCGCAAAAAAACCAAGCTGCTAGAATCATTAAGAAGTTGTTTTCAAGCAAAAGCAAAAGACTGTCTACAGATGAACAGGCAGAGTCAAGAATAGATTACATCTCAGACCAACTCGGAATTGTCAAAAATGAAGTTATCAGAATAATAGAATTGCTGCGCGAAGAAGGTATCCTGGCTCAGACCAAAGATCTCACAGCGTTCATAAAGCGGAACGAAAACGTTAATCGATCCCTGAATATCCTTAAAAACTACAGTCAGTCAGAAAAGCATCTTCTTTCAGTTCTAAACGAAGAGCAATCGGATTATAATTTAAAAGAATTAAATGAAAGGTGCATAGAACTTGGTGCGGAAGATTGCAGTCTGAACAAGCTTAAAACAATAATTAATCTCTGGAGCATAAAGAACTGGATTAAAAAACAAACATTAGAATTCTCAAAAAACCACCTTAAACTTGATCTGGTTATAAACAGGAAAGATTTTGACGAAAAGCTGGAGAAATTGCACCTGATCTGCAGCCTGATTATCGAGTATCTTTTTGAAAAGACGAACGAGATAAGGCCGACTGACCAGAATGTTGAAGAGGTGCTTATTGAGTTTTCGATCCATGAGCTGAAAGAAATAATACATCAAAGACAAGGCATTTTTAGGCTTGAGGCTACAATCGATGATATTGAAAATTCTTTATTTTATTTGTCCCGAATTGAAGCATTAAAGATTGAAGGAGGGTTTCTTGTAACTCATAATAGGTTATCTATCAATAGGATCGAAAAGAACAATCGAATTCAATATAAGGAGGCTAACTATGAAAAGCTGAGGCTTCATTATCAGCAAAAGGTCCAGCAAATTCACATAGTAGGCGAATACGCAAAAAAGATGATCCGGAATTATGATGAAGCGTTGCGATTTGTGGAAGACTATTTCGCACTTAATAATACTTCATTTTTAAATCGGTATTTCCCTGGAAGCAGGCAGGATGATATAAAGCGCACCTTAACGCCAGAAAAGTTTCAACGTTTATTCGGAGAGCTGTCCCCCGCACAACTGGAAATAATTAAAGATTCAGAAAATCAATATATCGTAGTGGCCGCAGGCCCAGGTAGTGGAAAGACTAAGGTACTGGTTCACAAATTAGCTTCCTTGTTATTGGCTGAAGACGTAAAGCATGAGCAATTACTTATGTTAACGTTCTCCAGGGCAGCTGCAACTGAATTCAAAAAACGTCTACTGGAACTCGTAGGAAATGCTGCCAATTTCATTGAAATCAAAACATTTCATTCATATTGTTTCGATCTATTGGGTAGGATTGGCAATATGTCTGATGTGGATACCATCCTGAAAACAACCATTGGCAAAATAAAGATGGGAGAAATTGAAAGAAGCCGGATAACCAAAACAGTACTTGTCATTGATGAAGCACAGGATATAAGTGCGCAAGAATATGAACTGGTTAATATTCTTATTGAGCTAAATGAAGATATGAGGGTAATATTAGTTGGTGATGACGACCAAAATATATATGGCTTTAGGGGTTCGGACTCGCGATTCATGAAACAGTTAATAACTGACAGAAAGGCCAAAAAATATGAACTTGTCGATAATTACCGTAGCAAAAAGAATATTGTGGAGCTTTCAAACAAATGGGCTAAATCACTTGACAACCGTTTGAAAGACTTTCCAGGATATGCGAAACAGGAAGAAAATGGAATTATTCAGATAATTGAGTATACCGGTTCAAAACTAATTTTACCTCTTACAATCGCCGTGGAAAAAACCGGCTTATCCGGTAGTACTTGCGTATTGACCCAAACCAATGATGAAGCTATACAAACAGTTGGCTTATTAGTGCAAAAAGGATTTCCTGCTAAACTAATTCAATCTAATGATGGATTCAGCATAACAAATTTATCCGAGGTCAGATACTTTTCAGATAAATTGGCCTTAAACTCACTTCCACCGTTAATCTCGGATGAAGATTGGAATCTTGCATTAGCACAGCTATCCCATGACCAACGGAACAGCACCAGACTAAACATAGCGTTGAATGCCATAAAACAATTTTCTTTAATAAACCCTGTCAGAAAATATAAAACTGACTGGGTCACTTTCTTACAGGAATCAAAAATTGAAGATTTTGTAGATATTGATACTGAAACAATTTTTGTAGCTACGATCCACAAGGCCAAGGGCAAGGAATCTGATAATGTAATTTTGCTGCTCAAAGATTTTAGTGCCGCATCAGACGAACAAAAACGTCTACTCTATGTGGCAATTACACGGGCTAAATCAGCGCTGACCATCCATTATAATGGAAGCTATTTGAGAGAACACGCAACCGAGGATTGCCTTTACACGCACGATAGGTCGGTTTATAGGGATATTGACCAAATATCAATATTGCTAACTCATAAGGATGTCAATCTTGGATACTTTGAATATGTACAACATCGTATCATGGACATCCAATGTGGCGCAAATTTATCTATACTTGAAAGCGGGCTGGGCAACTTGAATAGGGATAAAGTAATTGGCTTTTCAAGGAGGTTTACTGATTCACTTTCGGATTGGCAAAGGAGAGGTTTTAAAATAGATAAGGCAAGTGTAAATTTTTCTGTTTACTGGAAGGATGAGGAAAAGAATAAAGAATTAAAAATTCTGTTGCCACAGTTGGTATTAAAGAGAATATGACGGAGTTAGAAAGAAACGTTTTTTGAAATTGCCATTCTAAATTATGATTAATCCTGTTCTACAGTGCCCGGTTCTCTAAACGAAAGGTTTATATGGAAACCAGGTGGATCAGCAATTTTTATCAAAGTTTCCGGGAATAAATCTATTTATCCCTCATCATATACAATGAGTACATCGAAATTGAATTTATCGATAGATCCCTTTAATTCTACCTTTACCTTTAAAGGATAATGCAGCTTATAAAACCCGTTTGGCTCAAAGAATTCGGGGATATTAATAGGTTGCGGTAAAGTAAATACTGGCTGAAAAAGATAAGGATTGTTAAACCCTGAAAGGGCAAATGGTTGACGATATGTGCTGGATCTGTTGGTTTCAACAGTTATCTCTAAAAATAATCCGTCATGGGAAAGCTTCTTAGACCAATCGTCCGGCTTTACCCAATCAAACTTAGTAGCGAGAATTATTTTTTTTAATTCAATAAAGGAGTTTTCGTTGGTTAAGGTAAACTCTTTTGTTCGTGCTGTATCGGTAAGTTTCATAAGGAGATCTTTTTTAATTGATATAATTTCTTCAATTGAATAATTGGTGCCCGCTCCTGTTCCATGTTTTTGTAAAAATTTAGATTCGAACATTTCTGAAACTATTCTTTTTACAGTTGGTAATGGGATGTCAAGCTTCTGATATATGTCTTTTGGCTGAGATCCCGGGTGATTTTTAATGAATTGGTAAATCATTCTTTCACGAGGAGCCATACTTCTTTGCGTATTCTTTATTTCGAGTTTATGAAATAATTTTCTCTGGATATTAGTCAGGCATTCAAAAAAGAAAATCAACCAGTCATAAATATTTTCACGGGGTCTTTGCTTTTGACAAGCCATTAAAGCCTTGTAATAGTCTGACTTACGATTTTCGATCTCATGCTCAAAGCTTACATATTCAATCCATGAATAACCTTCTTTTAGTAATAGTAAAGTTGCAAGCAGGCGGCTAAGTCTGCCATTGCCATCCTGGAAAGGATGGATACTTAAGAATTCATAAATAAAAGAAGCTGCTTTGACAAGTGGCGGTGTTTCTTTATCAGTTTTGAACCACTCTACCATGTTACGCATGGCATCAGATGTTGCCAGCCCTGGATCGGTAGTTTTAAAAATGGTATATTTAGTGCCATCTTGCCTGGTAGCTTCTACTTCATTGGTCGTTTGCTTATAATTTCCCTTATGCCATGAATCTTTTTCACTGAATTTCATAAGCGTGTTATGCAGATGTTTCAGGTTACTTTCAGATATTTCAATATCCCTATAGGAATCTGAGATGAGGTCTAGTACCTCAAAATATCCAGCTACTTCCTGTTGATCCCTGTCTTCTAACTTTTCAATTGTAAGGCTATTGATAAGTTTTCTAACTTCTTCATCAGTCATTTTTCCCCCTTCAATGCGAGTGGATGCCCCCACGCTTTGCACAGTAGCAATAGATTTCAGGTGCTTCAGCGTCCTGCCTTCCCGACGTTCAATATACTTCCATTCGCCTTCAAACCGGCCTATTTCACCTAACCAGTTCATTATCTTCCAGTTAAGTGTAGTTTTGAAGGTGTGAATATTAACTTCCATTAGATAAATGATACGATTTGATACGCAAATATCCGGAACTGATCTGATTATTCCAAAAAAAAAATGATACGGTTTGATACGAAAGCCAAGAAGTGCTTCCGGGAATTTACCTGAAGTTTATTACCTATTATATTAGTTTTTGTTATTCGATCTTAAAAAGAGAGACGCAATTAATTCCAGTGATCGCTTTCTTGCTTCCAGCTCATAAAGATGTGAGCTAACCATGATCTCATTCACCTCCGTTTTATCAACAAATGCCTGCAAGGATTTTGCAATTGTTTCAGTAGATCCGAAAAAGGAATAAGTCGTCATTTGCTTTACACCTCTTTCTTCGTCGGCCATCCAAATATCTTCCATCGAATCCACGGGTGGTGGAAGAGGACGCCTGGTATTCCGGAACATGCCAAGGGCGAGTTGATAAAATGAGGTGGCGAGATATTCCGCCTGGTCATCGGTTTCTGCAGCTATCACATTCACGCAGGCCATACTATAAGGGCTTGCTAAAAAAGAAGAGGGTTTAAAGTGAGTTCGATAAGTATGCAGAGCTTCATGCAACTGCGCAGGTGCGAAATGAGAGGCAAAGGCAAAGGGCAATCCCAGCATGCCGGCCAGTTGTGCACTATAAGTGCTTGAGCCAAGTAACCATACAGGTACCTGGGTTCCTGTTCCTGGAATAGCTTTAACTTTCATGGACTCGTCACGCGGTCCAAGATAATTTATCAACTCAACCACATCATTAGGAAAACTGTTAACATCTCCTTTAAGATTTCTTCTTAATGCATGCGAAGTAAGCGGATCTGTTCCCGGAGCTCTTCCAATTCCAAGATCAATACGACCAGGATATAATAAAGCAAGCGTGCCAAACTGTTCGGCTATAATAAGAGGGGCATGGTTAGGCAACATAACCCCACCTGATCCAACTCTAATAGATGAAGTATTTCCGGCAATATGCCCGATCAACACAGAGGTTGCCGCAGAGGCTACACTTTCCATATTGTGGTGCTCGGCAAACCAATATCTTTTAAAACCGTTAGCCTCCGCATGTTTGGCTAAACTAACACTACGGGCGAAGGCTTCAGCAGGAGAACTATCCCCTTCTATGATCGTTGCAAGGTCAAGTATAGATACGGGAATTTCAGCAATTCTATGTTTCATCATATTTGAGTAAACTTATACAAGGATTCAACAAATATGGAATAATAAAGTTTATAAATAGGAAATTGATAAGGGGATGAAAGGGTTCGCCTTAATTGAACAAATTAAAATAATCTAAACTGTACCCTATCTAAATCAAATTCATTAGTTGGCTTTCTTTTATACGGTATCAAATTTTCTTCATAAACTTCTGTATATCTCTCAAGATTGCGAAGGGGTGTAACAAATAGCTTTTCTGGGGCTGATGCTTCTCCCCCAACACCGATAGCAATAAAAACCGGCATTCGACATTGACTTTCAAAAATTTGATAAGTGCAAATTTGCCTTTCAGTAGCCCAGGTAATTTTCCCATCAATAAATTTTTCTCTCCATTTGCATTCCACAGCAAATTTATATTTCCTGGAATTGCCGAACATTATTTCCAGATCTGGAAAAGAATGGTCCCATGGTAAGGTTTCAAGAGTGTGTTTTTTCGATTCTCGGTACTTGGTGAGCTTAAATCCGTCAGGATTGAAAAGTTTAATTATAAACTGTTCGAATTGAAATCCCTTTTCGTAATTATCAACCTGGTAGGTCTGCTGTGCAGGCTTAATTACAATGGGTGAGGATGTAGGCATAAGGGTCGGTTTTGGGATAACAAGATATAAACCGGATTTGGCAGCTGCAACACTTAGATAATACAATTAACAATTTACCCGATGGTACATAAATCGATTGATAATCATCCAGATGGAAAACCGAATCCGAGCTTAAGAAACCATTTACTACTCATTATATTGGTTTATTCTGAGTTATAAAAAGAAGAATTATAGCTTATAATATGCATTGTGTACTCAACCCTTAATAGCACATCAGCCTGATTCCCTTCGTTTCTAATCCGGTCCTTCAGATTCTGTCCCCCGTCAAAATCAAGCACTGCTATTTGAGCATATATAGTACTGACCAATCCTGCTCTGTTAGAATACTTTAATTAATTTGAATGGCTTTTGACAGGCATTTGGTATTGAATTTTTAGCTTTTTAAAGCTTTAGTGCGGCATTTTTGCTAAAGGAAGTAATGGATAGTGCTACTGATTAAATGCAAACCACAAGACTAATTATTATAATAATGAATATAGGCATAATTGGCGCCGGCGAAATGGGAAGGGTACTGGCCCGTAAACTTAAACAGGCAGGCCACACAGTATTTATTGCGAACTCCCGGGGACCTTCCTCACTTAAAGAGGTAGCCGAGAGTACTGGCGCTAAACCCGTAACCCTGGAAGAAGCTGTTATCAATCAAAAGGTTGTTATTATTTCCATTCCCCAGAAAAATATACCGGACCTGTCCAAAAACTTATTTCACAACCTTACTTCTGAAATTGCAGTTATTGACACCGGAAACTATTATCCAAATCTCCGCGATGGTGAAATACAAACACTGAATGAGAGTGGCATTGATAGCCTATGGGTTCAGCAGGAACTGGGTGTTGCTATAACCAAAGCCTTCAATGCCATCCTCGCCACAAGTCTTGATACTTTAGGTAAGCCAAAAAACAGTAAAATGCGCATTGCCTTACCTCTGTCAGGCGACAATACCGATAATAAAAGAATTGTATCGATGCTGATTGAAGAATTAGGTTTTGATGCTTTTGATTTGGGCGGAATTAAAGAGTCCTGGAAGCAACAACCAGGATCTCCCATCTACTGCAGAGACCTGACACTGGAAGAAATGAAAAGCAGGCTTAGCAGTTTAGAATTGAGCGGCCCTTCAATGCATAGCAATATATTGATAAAACGAAAGGCTGATGAAGTTCTCATGAAAACTGATTACGCAGCCTATTTGAAAGCCTTAAAATTGCCTTACAGTAGTTAAACCTTCCCGGTTTTAATAAATCAATTTTGTGAGGAGTATGATTAACCTCTTGCAACAGGTTTGCTTCAAACCTTTTGTTGAGGGCGTTTGACCGCCTATCAATTGGCGTTTTTTTATAAATAGACTTTTCATTCCTTTAGATGCATCCTTATGAGGCGGACACAGCTTCAAATTCTAAACCTGTACAAACGATTATAATACACTCAGGCAAACAAAGATTGGTGAAATGTTCAGGTGGTTTTGAACGCGCCGGGATAGGAGTAAACTTTACAACTGATCAAACGATAAAAAACCATAAAAAAATGCCATGAGTTTAACACGCCGTAAGTTCTTAGAGGGTCTTGTGATTGTTTCCGCGATCACCGCTAAGGAAGGTTGGGCAAACGCAGCTGCCAGGCTGTTAGGTGAACGCCGTGACCTTTTTCCACAAGGTGTTGCATCAGGTGACCCAACAGCCAACAGTGTAATACTGTGGACGAGGCGCCCGCCAGTTAATGGCAGTTCCAGCAGTAAGCTGGTAGTTGAAATTTCAACTACACCAGAGTTCAGGAAAATCCTGACAAGTGGCACGGCAGATATTGGCGCCGATTCGGATTGGACATGTCGTTTCCTGGTTAAGGATCTTATCCCTCACCGTGAGTATTGGTACCGTTTTGTTGATGAGTATGGTAATGCCAGTCGCGTTGGCCGAACAATAACTGCACCCGCCAATGATTCAGATGCACCTGTTCGTTTTACTTTTGTAAGTTGCCAATGCCCCAATGAAGCCGCCATGAATGCTTACCGAAAGATGATCTTCGAAGATGAGGCGCGCCCAAAAGATCAGCAACTCAATTTTGTATTACACCTGGGCGATTTTATTTATGAAGTTACCTGGTATGGAGAAGATAACCCGAATGGGAACCGCGGCCGCCGTATCAGGGATCTATACAAGTTCCCACAAGGCAGAAAGGTGAGCAATTTCCATTTGCCTGCAACGCTGGAGGATTACCGTACGCTCTACCGAGCCTATCTTACAGATCCTGACTTACAGGATGCCCGTGCCCGTTGGCCATTTGTATGTATATGGGATAATCATGAATTTGCCTGGGCAGGATACCAGAGTGAGTATGTTGCAGGTGGAGGCTACAATGCTCCGGCACAAAACCAGAAAATAGCTGCCAACCAGGCCTGGTGGGAATTCATTCCTGCCTATGTTCAACAGCCGGGTAATCCAACGCTTGAACATTTTATAGCTCCGGCAGTTAAAGACACACCCCTGTCAACGTTCAATGAAGACGGTCTTTGCGAAGAACCAAATAACCTGGAGGCGATCAATAGTCTGAAGATTCAGCGTGTACTGCGATTTGGGAAAAATGTTGATTTACTGCTGACTGATAATTGGTCATTCCGTTCTCCTGATATGTCTACGAATGATTTTGATGTTCCCGAATATCCCAGAGTGTCACCACAATTGCCTTTTGAAATAATGAATTACGGTCGTCATTACAATAATGACAATCCTCCTGATACCATTCGTTTTAACGGCAAGGATCTTCCCAATCCCACAAAAGATGTTCATGCCCAGACTCACCTGGGCAGAGATCAACGACGTTGGTTCCTCCAACAATTGGGTGCTTCTACTGCACGCTGGAAAATTTGGGGCCATGGTTTTGGCACCATGGAAGTGCGAAGCGACTATCAAAATCTGCCTGGCGAACTGGGAAGTAAGTGGCCCAAAGATGTTGGCTATGCTGTTATAGACAATCGGTTCCTTAGAGATAAAGACGAAATATTTGATTTCATAAAGGATAAAAAGATTACGGGCTTTTGTGTTGTCGGGGGTGATCGTCATGCATTTCACGCAGGTTTAATTTCCAAAGCGTTACCGCCTAAAAAATACGAGCCATTGGGTGTGGAATTCATTACCGGTTCTATTTCGCAGCAAACTCTTTTAGAAGTATTGGAAGTAACGATGGCCAAAGATCATCCAAAACGTGTGCTGCACCTGATAGATCAGGCAGATGGTACGGTGATCCCTTCTGTAAATGTTACTCCTCTACATGGAGTACTTTCTACGTTGAAGTTGAAAGAAACGGGAGATATGAAACAGGCTCTTGCTGTGCGCAACCCGGATGTAGCGCCGCATTTGTCATTTCTGGATTTCGGTGGGCATGGTTATGGTTTAGTTACAGCCACTTCCGATCAGCTTTCAACCGAGTTTGTATGTATACCGATACCATTTGAACGAAGTGATCGCCCGGATGGTGGCCCGTTGGTTTATCGCGTGGTTCATCGGGCAAGGTTATGGGAAGCAGGTGAAGTACCTAAACTTGAGCAGGAGATTTTGGAGGGTAATCCGGAGTATTGTATTTGAATGGTGGGCAATACAGAAAGAAGCAGAGAATTAGTGATTAGCGCATTATAAGTTCGTTATCTTGCCTTGCAGAAATTTCTCGATGCCCTTATCTTAACCATTCTCCATGCTCAAAGGTTACATGAAATTTTTTTGGTTTTTGTTGATAGCATCCGGACTTATTACTTCCGCCGCATGCCAGGACACCCTACTCAACGTATCTTACAAAGGGAAACTGGATTCAATTAATTCAACGATATTGAAGCAAAAGCGTTTTGTCCAGGTTTTTGTTCCCCCCTCTTATAAGCCAGGCAGCCCTGATAAGTATGATGTGCTCTATGTTTTGGACGGCGGGAACTGGAATATGAGCATCGTAACCCAATTGCAACGTTTTATACAGAATGAAGGGCATATGCCGCCGACCATAATAGTTAGCGTGATGGGTATTGACCGGAATATTGAGCTTACTCCAACAGTTCTGAAAACATGGAATGCACCCACAGGTGGAGCTGATAACTTTTTAGCCTATATCAGGGATGAGCTGATTCCGTATATCAATAAATCCTATCCTTCAAATGGTGATAATACACTGTGGGGTCATTCGCTGGGTGGCATGTTTGCAATCTTTGCGATGGCAAAAGAACCAGCTCTTTTCAAATCATATATTGCAGTTGATCCCAGTCTCTGGTGGGACAATTCTTATGTGCCTAAAATGGCTGCGAGCAGGTTGAAGACTTTATCTGACTCCACAATAACACTATTCATAAGCGGCAGGAAAGGGTCTCCATTCTATGGAATGAAGATAGATACCATGGAATTAATTCTGAAAGAATTGGCACCAGCAAATCTCAAATGGAAACTTGTTACCTATTCCGGTGAAACGCATAGTTCCTTACGATTGAAAAGTACTTATGACGGACTTTCATTTATATACGAGGGCCTGACTTCGGGAATTGAATTTACTCCTATGAATGGTATTGTTTTGAAAGATAAGCCTTTCAAGATTGCATATACAGATGATACTGCAAGAGTACACTATACGCTGGATGGAACTGAACCAACGGAACGATCTCCACAGGTTGAGGGAGAGATAAACATAACCGGCCCCGCAATAGTTACTTACAAACGCATCAGCAACCGTAGTCGCTATGGGAAATCAGTTACAGGTGAGTTCACCACTGAAAGTCTGCCTCCTCCAATTTCAAGGATCAAAAATGCAAGGCCAGGTGGTTTTAATTATCGCTATTATGAAGGAGAAGCTGGTAAACGACCCGATCTGAAAACAGCAAAAGCTATAAAAATTGGAATACTGGATAAGAATTTTAATGCGGACAGTCTGCCCCGACAAAATGATTATGTATTAGTAATGGACGGGTTCCTGGAAGTAAAAGAGGAGGGCTATTATACCTTTTTTGCAAAAGCCGGTAAAGGTTCTAAACTATGGATTGATGGAAAACTGATAATGAATTGGGATGATAACGAAAAACGAGAGGTTTTCACCTATTTAATGCCATTATCAAAAGGATTTTATCCGGTGAGAATAGAATCTTTTGATAAAAAGGATGATTATAATCTGCTGTTCTACTACCAAACGCCGGGAATGGTTGTTTCTGGTGATCCAATACAAGTACCGTTTGATGTGGAATATAACACTAACAAGAAATAGGGATAAATGTGTCAAAACGGAGTCATCATAAATGACAACTCTACTGCCATCGCTTCCTAAATTTTCAATTCAGGAGTACCCATTCAGAATTCTACAGCAACTCATCTATAATTTCTCGTAATAGGTACCCGTATCTTCTAAAATTTATCAAAATTGGCTTAGACGCGTATTGAAAGCTATTCCCAAAATTGGGCAATCGGTGATTGCACAATTGCGTTCAAACTTTCAGTTAAACCCTATAGACTTTAAACAGATTGAAAATCAAATACTTAAAACTGGCCACTTGACGATTGGCCAATCAAAATTGAAGGGGGCCTCACCCAAAAGATGGTTTAATAGACGAGCATTATTGCTCTTTACAAAGAGCAATTTTTTCTTATTTTTGTTCTTTTTAAAGAGCAAAATGGATAAATTATTTGAAAAATCATATAGAAAACTTGATCGCGTTTCTGACCGTTTCCGGCGTCACCTGCTGGAGGAAATTGATTTTTCCAGCCGTATGATCGGAGTTAAGGGAGCAAGGGGAGCAGGCAAAACAACTTTACTTTTACAGCATGCAAAAAGACAACTGCCTCTTGATCATCAACTATTATATGCCAGCTTAGATGATTTATGGTTTACTGAAAATAAACTTGTAGACCTGGCAGATACATTTGTAAAGCAGGGCGGCCGTTATCTTCTGCTCGATGAAGTACACCGGTACCCTGGCTGGTCGCAGGAATTGAAAAACATTTATGATGATCAGCCTGATCTTTCGGTAATCTTCACTGGCTCATCCATCATCCATTTGGACAAGGCAAAGGCCGACTTAAGCAGACGGGCGGTTATCTACGAGTTGCGAGGCTTATCATTTCGAGAGTATCTTTCGCTCACATTAAATGTTCTTCATAAAAAGATTAGCTGGGAAGATCTGCTGGCCAATCATATTGCAATAGCACGCAGCTTGATCCAAACATTTAAGCCACTGGAGCATTTTGGAGCTTATTTAAAGCATGGCTATTATCCCTATTTTTTGGAAAACGTAAACCTGTATCCGCAAAAGCTTGAAGAAACAATCTCCCTTGCCCTCAGCACTGATCTTCCAGCCTTACATGATCTTACGCCTGGCAGCATCGAAAAGATCCGTCAACTTTTATATATCATTGCTGAATCAGCGCCGTTCAAACCTAATATTTCCAAACTCAGTGAAAGAACAGGAGTAACACGCAACACACTGATCAGCTTTTTGCACCATCTTGAGGATCTTCGTATCATTAACAGTCTGTATCATTCAACGTCCGGCATTGGAGCTTTACAAAAACCTGAAAAAATATTTTTACATCATCCTAATCTGCAATATGCTTTAGCGTACTCCGACGCCGACATCGGTAATATTCGGGAAAGTTTTTTTATCAATCAGGTTAATGCAGTAAAAAAAATCACTTATACAAACGAGGGTGATTTCGCTGTTGGCCGAGATCTATTTGAGGTTGGCGGAAAAGATAAACATCAACGGCAGTCAAAAAATTTCAACCGGAGTTTTGTAGCAGCAGATGGCATTGAAATCGGCCACGAGCATAAGATTCCGCTATGGATGTTTGGATTTTTGTATTAAGGATTGAAAGTTTAATTGTGCAGCAGCCTACTGAAATTTAATTAATCATCGTGGGGCTTCATATCATCACCAATTGCCTGAACCCTTTCATCATCATCAAATTCCGGAAATCCTGGGTCCTTAGGCATTGGAATCCTTGCAGGCTTACAGTTTTCCAGTGCTTCCAAATCTTCTTCCAGGAAGGTACCTATTTGTAAAATTTTCATTCCCTGAGACGCAAGCATTTCATCCTCTATATTATTCCTGCCAATTTGTTGGCCTAAGCATAACATCCATTGAGAAATGGGTTTATTGAGTGGAAAGCTGAAGATGAATCGGGGGCATTCATCTTTTATATTTATCCATCTTGATTTTTTTCGGAAATGGATAACATCAGCATATTCTTCTGAAGGCCAGGCAATGAGTATTAGGGTAAAATAATAGCAATTACTTCCTTCGGGAGCTTTGAGATAGTGGTGAGTTGTATTCAGTTCAAACAAGACATCGTCTTTAGTAGCTTTAATCTCATAATTGCACCCGGCAAAATCTTTAGAAGTGTATCTTTCATTAATTTCTATGTCTTTAAGCTGCGTTAATAGAACATAGCGATTAACGCCAGATACCTTTCGAAAACACGACTGCATCCGTCTATAAAAATCCTCGCTTTTTAACTTGCGAGAATATCCGCCGATAATCCTGTTAATTTCACTGCCCAGTTTATTCAAAACCTGCGTACGGCTAAACTGGCCATTTATTGCAGCAATGGAGGATTTTGCAGTATACGAGGGGAGATTGCGTGTATGTTCTTTGTACTTTCCTTTTGGTACATTTACATAAGGGGCTACCTTACCACGCCGCGCGTGGTTTCGTGATGATTTTGCCATTGTAATGAATTTTACGGAGGAAGTAGGTAGAAAATGAAGGTAAAGAAATCATCGGTTATTTTCTATTAGCATAAACCCCTAGCAATGAAAATAATGTACTGACCTGGCTAGACCCTCTGAAGACTCTGGGAAGACCCTGCGAAGAAAACGGCAAGAAGACAATCCAACTACAGTCCAACTACAACCCATATACATCCCGTAGAAAATCCATGTTTGCCATGCCAGAGTTAGTGAGAATGCGCTTATAACACTGTAAGAAATTCACACTGACTAAATTCCAGTTAACGACGCAAATTAATAAATAACTGGACTTTCATTTGATTTCCAAAATGTAATAAAACCAACATTGGAGTGGAGTGGAATGAGATAGAAGCTAATTATGAAATGAAAAAACAAGGTATAAAGCGATAATCTTTAATTTTTCACTCTTGATGGAATAGTATTTTGAATAAAAATACACTCAGCTCATTTCACATTTTTGAAAATTCAAGACCACAAATATAAAATTGAAGAATTAAAACAGAATGCATATGCGCTATATAATTACTTCAAAAATTTCTTATCCAGAATATACTTTTCTAATTCCTCAGGTTTCATAATATGATCGTACTTACTTTTTACCTTCTTTATCTTGATATCTTCCCCTAACTCATTTAAAAATGAACTAAAGTTTTTATTTTCACTAGCTAATCTATTTACAGTATCCCAATCAATTTCTTGCTTAAAATCTGCAGGAAATATTATTTCACTTTCATAAATATTCTCAATATTTAGTTTTATTAATCCAATTCCAAAAGCATTACGCAGCCTTCTTATTTCATCCTTTAAAGCAGGATCTTCATCAATATCTAACACAACCAGGTATCCTTCATTTGCCCAGCTCGAATTAGATACAGCCTGAAAATAATACTCCCTAAGGTTAAGAAAATTTAAATAGATTTTGACTTCAAAAGAAAACAAGATAACGTTGGTGACCGATAGATGCGTTTGAATATCCAATATCTCATCCTTATAATCATCAAAAGGTAAATATGCGCCGACTAGATCAGGGTGGAGCCATTCATTATATCCTCGTTTCTTCTTTGAGGAAATATTGTGCTGTATTGTTTTTAAATAGGCCTTGAAATGAGTTTCATAATTTGCAAAGGCAACTAATAAAGGATATAGATCATGCTCAGGAAATTTCTTTTCAATCCTGCTTTGTAGTTCAATTGCCTTATCCTGTTTTCTTACCTGAGTTTGCTCTATGTTAACTAAACTCTTTTTTCTTCGTAAAAAAAATTGTGCAGGTCGTTCACTAATTTGAATAAACTTTGAGTTTGCACCTCCCCTGCTAATATCAGTATATAAATAAGCTCCTATTGTAGCCCAAGGTGTTTTTCCAGCAGAATAAAAATCCTTTGTAATATTTAAGTCCTTTGCTTTTTCCCATATTTCTTTTGGAGAAAGAGGTTCGGACGATGCTTCCAAAGTTCTTTCAATAATGTCCCAAAACGTTACTTTAGCCATTAAACTTAAGTTTTTTCTCTATTTTTTATACTAACTAGTTCGCCTTTGATTATTAGAGATTTTCACAAAAACATATTTAAAATCTCGGGATTTTTTACTTCGTTCTTATAGAAGTGGTCTCAAGGCTTACCTAGGGCAAAGTAAACGTTGTCATCAAGTAGCTGGAATCTATTTTTTGAGATACTTTCGATCTTGCCACTTTTAATAAAACATCTTTCAATTTTTCGGGTAGAAGTTTTAGGTCATCATCTTTAATGACAAATCCATATTTATTTCCAAGGCTACCGGGGTTTTCAAATAGGGCTTCTCCGTAATAGTAATATTCACCATCCGATAGGTTATAGTAAAATCCTTCGTTATATTCTTCAGTCCTTATGCTGGCAAATTCGCCTGTTACTTTTGCATCTGAAAATGTATCCACAAAACCGATACTTGTTATTTCAACATACAGTTCTTTACTACCGTCCAATTCTTCTTCTAGAAGTGTAATCGCATCAGTTACAATATTACTTTTTTGCATAACCCTTTTATTCATTACTAAATTAAATACATAAAAATAAAAAAGCCACACAAAGATATGTGGGTTTGTAGCCCTGACAGAAAAATTATCTAACCACTTCAACGAAGATTTGCTTGCATTGAGCGAACTTTCCGATAACAAAACTGTGCTATCAATCGAAGCAGCGCAACTCTAATTTGTCGAGGCAATTATATCGATCTTTTGGTTAAAACCATTTTCTTCCAGGTTTCCAGTTCAACTGCCGTTTCCTCTTTTTCATCGTCAAATACGATCCAACAATCACATTTATTAGACAAAGATTGTAATTGGTTCAGTTCATCTTGAGAAACCGAATATCCTCCATATTTTCTTTTATGACCATTTAGAATTTCCCACAAATCGAATTCCAATCCGTCCATCCAACCCGCAGAATATCCTGCTTCAGATATCTGACTCATTAATTCTGCTAAAAGCAATTGGTCATTACTTAAATCCTTCAACATAGCCCGAAATTAAAAAGCAAAGGTATTCAGAATCAAATGTTGCTAATTACTTTTGGTAACTTATGAATTTCGAAAGATTATTTAAATAAAAACCCGCTGAATAACAGCGGGTTTGAATACTTGTAGTCCCGACAGGAATCGAACCTGTATCAAAAGTTTAGGAAACTTCTATTCTATCCATTGAACTACGGGACCTGACTACTTATAACTTACATCAAACCTACCCGGTTGAAGAAACCAAGGTAAGCCCAGCTGAAAACCTCCAGCGGGCCGCAAAAATAACAGTTTCCCCCCTATTTTCACCCCTCTTCAGGCAAATAATAGGCCTTTAACCTGAAACATACTACATGCGAACGGCCAGGCTAATTCAGGGAAACTGTATAACGTAAAAGCAATAAAACAGAATGATATTCAAAAAGAAAGAAGTCTGCTAAAATAGGCCTGTTGCTGTTCTTCCGACTGCTCAAGGTGAGAAGACCACCAAGCAGGCCTTGCTGCTATGTAATGGAATAGGAACCTCACAATTGATAAATCCGCCTCGCCAACCCTACCACCACACCACCGGCTTCTTCCTCTCTTCCCCATCCACCCCATAAAACCTATACGCCCTCACAGCTATCGGCACCCCCAACGCAATCGCCAGCACAAACCACCCGGAAATGGCATTAGACACATCCAACGGCTTATACGGCAATGCCGTCAATCGCAAAACAACCACTCCCATCATCAACCCCACAAATACCGCATACAACACCCCCACCAAATATTTATCATAATGCAAAAACTTTAGCCGGGGAAACACCACAAAGAACAAAACCGTCCAACTCATCGCTATAAAATAATGAAAGAAGAGTCCCAGGATTGCCACACCATTCCCTCCTTTCATGGATGTCTCCAAACCCAGCGCTCCCCCGGCAATATATTTCAACATACCCGCTGAATAGGCGCCCGTTTTGATCCACTGACTGATATATGCCGCCGTCAGATCCAGCGTGCCCACCAGTAATCCTGTTAATATTACCGTTTTTGTAAATCCAGGTCGTTGCATATCGTTAATTTTGGTGACAATTCTCCAAAAACCAGGAAGCGTAAGGCTCACAGAATAAGGCTCATATTCAAATTCTGCACCCCACGCCCCCTGTATTGACTGTGTTAGGGAGAAACTGGGAATAGTTCCTCCACATCCCAAAGTTTCCCTGTATAGTTTTAATTTCACTGTCAAAAGCCTTTCAACTTTTTTCAAAATGCCTGCAAAGCCTGTGAATGAACGAGAGCTGGTGCTGCTATGCATGTCTGAATTGTGCAGATCAGCCGGATTTGCTGATACTTCCCAATTAGTACAGCGAGACCTGGAATTCCTTTGCGATTCCATTGATTCTAAAACCGGGGTTCTCATCTCCCTTTCCACTATGCGGCGATTAATGAACGGTCAGTTCGCGCGACTACCCCAGGTAGCCACCCTCAACGCCATGGCTACCTATATCGGCTACCAAAACTGGCAGGACTTTAAATGCAAAAAAATTGCTGCCGATACTCCTGATGCACCTGCTGTCACAGCCGCCCCTTTGTTGGAATCAGTACCATCAGTACCATCCGAACCTGTTAAACCAGCAACTACAAAGTCCATCTACCCCAAAACCTCCTACGCCAAATATGTAGTTGCCGGTGGCATTCTTTTACTACTGGCAGGCGGGCTACTCGCCATGTTCAGCTCACGCAAACCCGATGTCACCAATTTTGATAAAGCAACCTTCACCATCAACAAGGCCACCAAAAGCGACCTGCCCAATACCGTCATCTTCAACTATAATATTGATGATGTAAATGCCGATAGCTTCTTTATCCAGCAATCCTGGGATCGCAACCGCCGCGTTCGCATTAAAAAAGGCAGCCATACCCTCACCGATATTTATTACGAACCCGGTTATCATGTTGCCAAACTCATCGCCAATGACCAGATTATTAAAACAATTGATGTGAGCATTCCAACTGATCGCTGGTTCTTCTATTCAAAAGAAAAACTCACTTCTTCGTACCCCAAATACATCCATTCAAACGGTATCCAGCATGGTTCCATGCTGCTCACCAAAGAAGATATTATCAATGCCAAGGTAGATTACACTAAAGAAAATATTTACGTACAGGTCTATTCCCCCACAGAAATTAAATACAGCTCAGATAATTACCGGGTGAAGTTCCGGTGCCGCGTAAACGATCTCAATAATAATCCCTGCCCCAACCTGATGTTTGAAGTAATGGTACAACGCTATTTTGCCTTCTTCACCGCCACTCCCAAAGGCTGCTCCAGTGAATTAACGGCTGAGTTCGGAGAGAAATTCGTGAGCGGAAAAGAGAAAGACCTTACCTCCTTTGGCATTGATGTCCGCAACTGGCAGAATGTTGAATTAACCGTTCAGAATAAAACCGCCACTATCAAAGTAAATGATAAGGTGATCTATACTTCCGCCTACAATGAATCAAACGGTCTCATCACCGGTCTCGGTTTTATCTCCAATGAATTGTGTGAAGTAGACTTTATTAAAATGGAAACACTGGATGGTAAGGTGATTTACGCCAATGATTTTGATGAATAACATCCCTATGGCTTTCTGCAATCCCCAATACCTTTAATTCCTGTTGCAGGCACCCACCAGGCCCACAATCAGCCCAATTGCCATAATTACAAATAGCAAAACCCAGATAAAATTTCTAAGCAGATCCCTTTTGGTTATCACCCAGGTCACTCCACTCAATATAATAAGTATGATAAAAATGGACAGGTAAATGGAGAGATCTCCTGATTGATCGCGCATACTCAAAGATAACCTTCAGCCCCTTTCACCTTCCACATCCAGCCCCATTTACCCATTAAGCAATTTTTGAGTAAGGTTTTTAATCTCATTCTAATGTCAATCCAATACGCTACTAATCTACCAGTATTTATACCTCGAATTCTTTTCCAATAATCGAAAAAAACAGCCTTTTCATCGAAATTGCTTGTTTCTGCAGGCATCAATTTATAGATTTACAATTACCGCATACTAATGGTATTTACTTATCGTTTATGTGGCTAGGTTATACAAATCCAATATTCTGATGATTAGACTTCTACCCCTGCTATCTATTCTATTGATGGTACAGCTTAAGACCCTCAGCCAGGCTTGCACGCCACAGGGAAATCAAACTTCTTACGGTACTAATAATGTTTGGCGCGGATATGTGTATGATAATACCAATTTCACCAGCTACAAGGGCTTCGTAACTGAAGGAACCGCGGGAAGCCCCGATTTTGACCAAAGCTTTGGTGGAAGCAACACCACCTATTCTACCAACGGCTGCAGCATTCAAACGGAATCTTTCAGTGTCAGGTACAAGCTTCGCCGCAATTTTACAAATGGCCGCTACAATTTTACTGTCGGAGGGGATGATGGTTATCGCCTTAGCCTCGACGGTGGCACCACCTGGGTCATCAACAATTGGAATGACCAGGCCTATACCACCACCACCTATTCTGCAGTGCTGAATGGATATGTAAATATAGTATTGGAGTATTATGAAAATTCAGGGGATAACAGGGTTACCTTCAACCTTAGCGGTCCCTGTGCTACCAACAACACCAATGTTTATGGTACCAATAATATTTGGAAAGGTTACATCTACCAGGGAATGAACTTTGATGCCTATTTGGGCATGATCAATGAAGGAACCACCGGCAGTGCCGGTTTCAATGAAAGTTTTGGCGGCACCAATGTTCTGTTTGCAACTTCGGGCTGCAACGTGCAAACTGAGGTTTTCAGCGCTCGTTTCAGGCTCACTAAAACATTTGCGAATGGTGATTACACCTTCTTCGTTGGAGGTGATGATGGTTTTCGACTGAGTTTTGACGGTGGCGCAACCTGGGCCATCAACAACTGGGCGGATCATGGCTATACCGTTAATACACTCACCATTCATTTGAATGGAACCTATAATATGGTCCTCGAGTATTATGAAAACGGTGGTGATAATATCTTAAACTTCGGTTTTCAATTTGGAAACACGCTGGATATAAAGCTGATCTCCTTTAGCGGCGCCCAGGTAAACCTGAAGAATGTGCTTAGCTGGAATATTACCACCAGCAGTGATCCTGATTATTTTGAGATGCAAAAAAGTTCCGATGGCGCCAACTTTACTACTATCGCCACCATTCCCCGCAATGCAGGCCAGGATAATGGAACAGCGGTTGCTTACCATTTTACGGATAATGCATCCACCGCAAAATCTATCTACCAACTGAAAATGGTTGATATAAATGGAGCCATTACTTATTCAAATATTGTTTACCTGGATGGAACCTCTTCCAGCAATCAGTCTGTGAAACTGTTCCCGACAATTGTATCGAATAACCTGCTTTCCATTCAATCGTCCGTTTCACTAAATAATGCATCCCTGGTAATTGCTGATATGCAGGGAAGGATCATCAGCAATCGGAAACTGGGACGTTTATCAGCGGGTCAGTTATTCTCTGCACCGGTTAGCACTAATACCGGGCTTCGGGGATTTTATTTCGCCAGTATTAGAGATAACAACAGGGAACTGATCACGCAAAAGATCTGGATCCCGTAATTAATCAGACTTCCATTAATTGGCCTTACTATTTTTCAATTCCGGGCTGTCAATTATTAAATAGGTAGTACTTCCTTAGAGGTACTACCCTTTCTTTTTCGCAATACTTTAATGCTTATCTTTCCTGATCAAATATTGCATTTATGAAAAATGGATTGATAGTTGCCGCGCTGTTATTGCTATTTTCAATTGGTTTTACGCATTCATCATCAGCACAGGCTACCAGTGCCCGGCTCAATCATATCGCCTTTTATGTAAAAGATCTCAAGATCAGTACCGATTTTTATCACAATGTGGTTGGCCTGGATTCCATTCCTGAACCCTTCCATGATGGCAGACATACCTGGTTCCTGATCGGCCCCAAATCGCATCTGCATATCATCTCAGGCGCCACCGTTTCCCTCCCAAAAGAGAAGAATGCCCATCTCTGCTTCACCGTTCCTTCTGTTGATGATTTCATTAAAAAACTCACTACCTATAAAGTCCCCTACGAGAATTGGGCCGGTGATAAAATGGCTATTACCAATCGCGTAGATGGTGTTAAACAGCTTTACTTCCAGGACCCAGACGGCTACTGGATCGAGATCAATGACGCACGCGAGTAACCAACCCGGTGGCATCCCCCTTTTACCTGGATCCCCGGAGCGGTTTCCCTGGGTTCCCGGCCTGGTAAGTAATTCATTTAATCGTTCCCGCCGGACTCATTTCACTCTTCTAAGAACCCTTCCACCCCTTATCTTTGCTGTCCCAAAATGGACACATGAAGTTTTACAACCTTTTGATCAAATATCGCCTGCCGCTGGGCATTCTCCTCGTAATCCTGGGTGGCGTGGTTAACTATAGTTCCGGCTTCTGGCCCGGATTCCCACTTTATTTCGTAGGGGTGATCCTGATCGCTGGTCACTTCTTCTTCGGCCCTCTCCGCCTCATCCAGGAATACATGGAAAATGGCGATATGGAAGGCGCTGAAAAAGTGCTGAAATCCATACAGTTCCCCAACCTCCTGTACAAACCCATCCGCTCAGTTTACTATACCCTTAAAGGGAATATCGCCATGATGAAACAGGATTTCGATGGCGCAGAGAAAATGATGAAGAAAGGCCTTGACCTTGGTATGCCCATGAAAGAAGCAGAAGGCGCCAGCCTCCTGCAAATGGGAATGCTGAGCATGCAAAAGAATGATCTCAAACAGGCGGAATCCTATATTCGTTCCGCCATCCGCAAAGGTCTTCCTGATAAAGAAAATGAAGCCGCTGCCTATCTCCAGATGTGCAGCATCATGATGAATAAACGCGAGTTTCGCGCTTCAAAGGATTTCTTCCGGAAAGCAAAAGCATTGAAACCTACTACTCCACAGATCGTGGATCAGATCAAACAGATCGAGAAATATATTTCAAGAATGCCGGGGTAAAAGGTTTTATTCCTACCTAAGGTTTGCAGGTCCAAACCCGCTTTACAAAAACAGGTTGGTCAGCTACAGAAAAAAGATCAATTTTATTCGCCTTTTCATCATACCAACTTACCCAGGGTTCACATGGAAAATTGCCACTGGTTTGGAACTGGTATACAAACTGTCCGCGCCAATTATATTTATCAATAAAAGGATCGCAATTACAATTTTTATTGTCTTTCACTATCTGATCAAATGCCTTTGGCAATTTATCATCGTCCTTGTCTTTTCTGCAGGCAAGCACCGAAACTAATAATGCAAACAGTATGAATTTTCTCATGGCTTCCTATTTCTAAGGTTTACACTTCCACACAGTTTCCAAATAGGTAGCTGTAACTGCAGAAACTATTGGCGGATCAATTTTATTCCCATTTTCATCATACCAGGTTGGCGGCACATAACATGTTTCTCCACTCCAGTTCAGCTTATAATATATCTTATCCTGTATTTGTATTTTATCCAGTTTTGGATTGCAGGTACAACCTTTAATTTTTGAAATCACCTCCTGCAATGGTTTTGGTAATTTACTTTCCTCTTTGCCTTTATGACAGGCAACCTGGGACACCAGGAGAAAGAAAATCAGCAGTTTCCTCATACCTTTTTTCTTCCCTGATCCCTTCTTCCTGCAAAACGTTGCTTTGATCTTAACTTATTTTATTATTTGTCCGTCAACCTGTTAACTTCCTGAGTTTTGATTTTTAGGGATATACATATAAGTCAACTCCTTCCTGTTTTCAATTTTGCACAATTGGCCCAACTGGCACAGTTTTTTTATCTATATCCACAGATTTTCCTTTTAAACAAAAAAGTAGTTTATGTCACAACACGATAATAAACATACCACGCAGCCCAAAGAAAAGGATACCAACAAACTGAAGGATACTAAAGAGTCTATAGAAAACACAAGTAAAAAGGTCAATAAAGAAAGGAGTAAGCATGATACTGACGAAAAAGTAAAAAATAAGGTCACAGGTGCTAACCAGGGCGCCCCACCTTATTGATAACTATATTAAGGCTACGGGTGCTGGGTGATCGGTGCAGAAACCTAAACCTATATAATCCGCATCTATCATCCGGCATTCGTAGCCATAACTCATTTGAAATACATCATCCCGATAGCTATCGGGATATTCACCTAAAACTTTTAATCATGGCACAACAGAATAATAAGAAACCAACAAAAGACGAGATCAAAGGGCTGAATAAAACAGTTGAAAACCTTCATAATAAAAACAAAGACAGAGAGGATAATAACACTGGTGAAGTTGATAGCGGTAACCTGGTAAACAGTGGCAGAACTAAAAGCAGAACAGAACTCCATACTAAATCTATAGTACTGGGTTCTGATTCAGACGGACAGGCAGAATAACAAAATGGAAATCACATAAGGGTGTACTAATAGGCGAATAATGTACGGTGCCGGGTTGGTAAAACAGCTCGGCATCGTACATTTTTATTACCTTGTAACCCAATTAACTTGCTTCACAGTATTATTAAACTTGCTCATGAAGAAACTATTTATTCCAGCCTTATTATTATTTGTACTATCGGCCTCTTCACAACGAGAATCAAAGTTTGCCATTATTCCTCAGCCTGCATCTTTGACTGCAGGTGTTGGCGGGCCGTATATCGTTCCTGCCTCTCTAACAATTGTTTCAGAACAGAATGATGAGGTCCTTCGCATTGCGGAACTTCTTGCCAAACAGATTCCAACTGCCAAAGGCGCTAAAGTTGTGAGCATGGCTAAAACCAAGACCCTACCTCCCAAACCAATCATTCTGCATATTACAAATCACTCCCCGAGTCCTAAAGAAGGATATAGTTTAAAGGTTTCTTTTGAAGGCATTAAAATATCTGCAGCAACACCCGCTGGAATTTTTTATGGTGTTCAAACACTTTTACAGCTCTTTCCGAAAGAAATCGAAAGCGTTACTCCTGTAAAAGGTAAAACCTGGTCCATCCCGGCTGTGAATATCCAGGATGAACCCCGCTTCGGTTGGCGCGGACTCATGCTGGACGTATCCCGCCACTTCTTTACCAAAAAAGAAGTAATGGATTTCATTGACATGATGGCGAAATATAAATTCAATCTCCTGCACTGGCACCTGTCTGACGACCAGGGTTGGCGCGTTGAAATAAAATCGTTTCCCAAACTCACCGAAGTTGGTGCATGGCGTGTGAACAGGGTTGGTACTTTCGGTACACTTACTCCTCCTCAACCCGGTGAAAAAGCAGATTATGGTGGCTTCTATACCCAGGATGATATCCGCGAAGTAGTGAAATATGCCAAATCGAAATTCATTGATATCCTTCCTGAAATTGATATGCCCGGCCATAGTCTCGCTGCCATTGCCTCTTACCCTGATCTCACTTCCACTCCCGGTAATTATTATGTGAGCCCCGGTGATCGTTTTATGGTTTGGCCTGCAGGTGGGCATTTCTACGGACTTTTGGATAATACCCTTTCCCCTGCCAAGGAAACCACTTATGATTTTATCGATAAGGTTTTTACCGAAATAGCACAGCTCTTCCCTTTTGAATACATCCACATGGGCGGTGATGAAACAGCCCGCAACTTCTGGGAGAAAAGCGATACCATTAAATGGCTGATGAAGAAAGAAAACCTGAAGAACCTGGATGAGGTACAAAGCTATTTTGTCAAGCGGGTTGAAAAGATCGTAATGTCAAAAGGCAAAAAACTCATTGGCTGGGATGAAATTCTGGATGGTGGCCTCGCCCCCAATGCCGCTGTTATGAGCTGGCGCGGTATGACCGGTGGCATTGAAGCTGCCAAACAGGGACATGAGGTGGTAATGAGTCCCACCACTTTTGTTTATCTCGATTATATGCAGGGCGATGCCGTAATTGAACCTCCTGTTTACGCCACGCTTCGCCTGAGCAAAACCTACCAGTTTGAACCAATCCCTGATGGTGTTGATCCAAAATTCATTAAAGGCGGACAGGGAAATATGTGGTCTGAACAATTATATACTGTTCGTCATTTGCAATACATGCTATGGCCTCGCGCATTTGCGGTTGCCGAAGCGCTATGGTCACCAAAAGATAAGAGGGATTGGGAAAGTTTCGTTACAAGAGTGGAATGTCATTTTGAAAGACTGGATGCCGCTGATGTGAAATATTCACCCAGCATGTATGATCCCATTTTTGAAGTAGCTAAGGATACCACGCAAACTGTTGTGACAATGAGCACAGAAGTAGATCGGCTGAAGATTCACTATAGTTATGATAATTCCTTCCCTGATCAATATTACCCGGTTTATGATTCACCGTTAATTATCCCCAAGGATGTTACAACCCTGAAGGTTATAACTTACAGGGATGATAAACCCATCGGAAGAATGATTGTAATGCCGGTTGCTGAATTAAAGAGAAGAGCTGCCCGCAAATAATATTTCCTAATACACCTGTGCCTTGTACAGGTGTATTATTTCCATTTACCAAACTGCTGTTCTATTACCTCATAACGGAACCGGAAGATCTTATCCAGTTTGGGGCGTACGATCAGGGAGTCGATCACAGGCTCCAGTATCCATCCCGGGCTTTGATAATGTACTATATCAGTCATTTCAACACCTCCTGGTATCTCTTTAAAATGATGCTGGTGATGCCATAGGCGATAAGGGCCCTTGCGTTGCTCATCGGCAAAGAACTCCCGGTCCTTTACGTGAATTATTTCAGTCATCCAGTATACCGGGATTCCCAAAACTGGTCTAATGGTATATTCTATAATTTGCCCTGCATATATCCTCTCCCGGTGATATTTTGAAATAACATTAAATTTCATGTCTCCGGGCGTAATGGTTTGTAAATTTGACGGACTGGAAAAGAAATCCCAGACGGTAGAAAGGGAAGCTGGTATACGCTGAACGGCATTGATTAAATGTATTCCCATAACCGGTTAGAACAGTTGGCTAAATTATTTGTTTTATCTGTATAATTAAAAATGTCGCTCAATAAAGAAAGGCTGGAAAAGAAGTTTCGCGAAGAATATGGCAGGCTCAATGAACGCCAGCAGCTGGCCGTGAATACTATTGAAGGACCGGTGATGGTGATTGCTGGTCCGGGTACCGGTAAAACCCAGATACTTGCCAGTCGCATTGGCAAGATCTTATTGGAAACCGATGCCCTGCCGGAAAATATTCTTTGTCTCACCTACACCGATGCCGGCGTGGTGGCCATGCGCAAACGCCTCCTTCAATTCATCGGTCCGGATGCATATAAAGTTACCATCAGCACTTTCCATGCTTTCTGCCATGATGTGATCCAGGAGAACCTCTCCCTCTTTGAGAAAACAGAACTGGATGCCATTTCTGAACTGGAAAAGATCCAGCTATTTAAAGAACTGATTGATTCCTTCCCCAAGAATCATCCCCTTAAGCGTTACCGGGGTGATGTATATTTTGAAGTAAAGAATCTCCAGAGCCTGTTCAGCACCATGAAGCGCGAAGGCTGGGCTCCTGCTTTTATCAATGAACGCATTGATGCCTATATCGCTGATCTTCCCAACCGGGATGAATTCATCTACAAAAGAAAGTACAAAGAGTTTAATGCCGGCGATCTCAAGAAAGATAAAATAGCGGAAGAGAAAGAGAAGATGGAAAAACTGCGTGCTGCAGTGGGTGAGTTCACCCGTTTCCAGGATCTCATGCGTAAACGCAATCGTTATGATTTTGACGATATGATCAACTGGGTGATCAAGGCTTTCCAGGAAAATAAGAACCTGCTCTCCAATTACCAGGAACGATACCTATATATATTGGTAGACGAATACCAGGATACCAGCGGCACCCAAAACCTGCTGGTGAAACTGCTGATCAGCTACTGGGACAAACCCAATGTGTTTGTTGTAGGTGATGATGATCAGAGTATCTACAGATTCCAGGGTGCCAACGTGGAGAACATGCTCCTGTTCGCGGATAATTATAAGGCCGATTTGCTCACGGTAGTACTCACTAATAATTATCGCTCTACGCAGCCGATACTGGATATTTCAAAATCCCTGATCAATCGCAATGCAGAAAGGCTGGTTAACCAATTGCCCAACCTTAGCAAGGAACTGACATCATCCAATCCAACAGTTAAACAGCTCACTCATTTTCCTGTATTGCACGAGTACGAAACGCAGCGGCAGGAAATGATCGGCATTACTAAAGAAGTGGAGAGATTGATCAGCGAAGGAATTCCTGCAGGAAGGATCGGTGTGATCTATAAAGAAAACAAGTATGGGGAAGAACTGTCCAATTATTTCAAATTGCTGGACATACCGGTTTATACCCGTCGTCATTTGAATATTCTTGAACTGCCGCTGGCACAAAAGATCATTTTATTGCTGAAATACCTGGCTGCAGAACATGATGTGTCTTATGGTGGCGATGAAATGCTGTTTGAAATACTGCATTTCGACTGGTTCAAAATTCCTCCTATTGAGATCGCGAAGCTCAGTATTGAAAATGCGGAAAAAAGAACTGCAAAACAAAAGACCTCATTAAGGCAATTATTGCAAGACAAGGCTACAGCGCCTGCCAAAGATTTATTTACCCCACAATTGCAATCCGGCCTGTCGAAAGCAGCAACTATAATTGAACGACTGATAGCGGCTGTCCCCAATGTTACGCTTCAACAACTGTTTGAATTACTGGTTCGAGAAGCCGGGGTTTTACCAACTATCATGGAAAGTTCGGATAAGCACTGGCAACTCCAGGTACTGACCGGCCTTTTCAATTTCCTTCGCGAAGAAACTCATCGCCGGCCTTTAATGACACTGAGTGAATTTATCAATCTTATTGGATTGATGGAATCTGAAGACATCTCACTTCCTCTTGTACAGGTAAGTGGAAGTGACAAAGGCGTAAACCTGATGACAGCCCACGGATCAAAAGGTCTTGAATTTGAATACGTATTCCTTGTTGGCTGTAATGCTTCTTTCTGGGAAAAGAAAAGAAAACCCGGTGGAGGATATAGTTTGCCGGATACCATGTTCTCCTCTCAACCTAAACATACAGATGATGAAGAGTTACGCCGACTGTTCTATGTAGCTGTTACCCGTGCAGAACAGCACCTGATCATTTCATTTAGCCGGTTTAAGAACGATGGCAAAGAGCTGGAACCTTCCATGTTCATTGCTGAGATCCTGGATCAACATAACCTGCCTATTGAAAAAGTGATTATTGATACGGAGGTCCTGTCTGAGTTTACCATTCTCCATTTTGAAGAGGACAAGGCTCCTGAAATTGAAAAGATTGAAGAAGATCTGATTTCGCGCCTCCTGGATAAATTTGTAATGAATGTAACAGCCTTAAATAATTATTTGAAATGTCCGCTGGAATTCTATTACAGGAACCTGGTTCGCATTCCTTCTCCCAAAAACGAGAATACTGAATTTGGTTCTGCGGTACACTTTGCCTTACAAAAGCTATTTGAAAAGCTGGAGAATAAAGATTCAAAGTTTGCACCCAAGGAGGAATTCATTAATGATTTCATATACCACATGAACCGCCACCGGGAAAGTTTCACAAAGGAGCAGTTTGACCGGAGAATGGAAATTGGCCCTGAAATATTAAGTAATTATTACGATAAATACATTAACAGCTTTAACAAGGTTGTATCAATAGAACGGAACATAACCAATGTGGTAGTGAGAGGAGTACCGCTTAAAGGAAAGCTTGATAAGCTTGAATTTGACGGAAATAATGTGAATGTGGTTGATTATAAAACAGGAGACCCGGATAAGGCCAAACCAAAACTGAAGCCGCCTGGTGAAAAAAATCCTGATGGTGGTGATTATTGGCGGCAGGCTGTTTTCTATAAAATACTGGTAGATAATTATACTCAAAAGAACTGGAAGGCATTAAGCACCGAGTTTGACTTCATTGAACCTGACAATAAGAAAAATTATCGCAGAGAGAAACTGGTGATCTCACCTGCTGATATTACCACAGTTACTGAACAGATAGTGTCTGTCTGGGAAAAGATCCAAAAACGCGACTTCTACACCGGCTGCGGCAAACCCGATTGCCACTGGTGCAATTTTGTTAAAACCAATAACCTTGCTGTGGCACTTCACGAAATTGAAGAGGAGCCAGCTGAGGAATAGCTAGTGGGGTTTGGCTAGTGGCTAGTGGGGTTTTAGCCTGCCATGGTTCGTGTCTCACAAACCGCGGCAGGTATTGTCTTCCCCACTCGGCACTAGCTACTCGCTACTCACTACTTGCCAAGCCCTACATCCTACTCGCCACTCGCTAAACCCCACTAGCTACTAGCTACTCACTACTTGCCAATCCCTACCTCCTACTCGCCACTCGCTAAACCCCACTAGCTACTCAGATTTAACGGATTTTGAAGATTCGTTCTCCCCAAACAGCTTAAGTTTGCAACTCATTATGCAGAAACCTGTTTTGATAAGGATATTTGTTCCGTTTTTATTGGCAATCTTCGTTCTTTCTCAATTATTAGTTCAGACAGGTTGTGCCAATATTGTTCCACCAGAAGGGGGTCTAAAGGATACTTTACCACCTGTACTGGTTAAAGCAAATCCTGCCAACCTTACCCGCGATTTTACCAATGACAGGATCACCTTTACTTTCGATGAATATGTAGACCTGGATAACTATCAGCAGAACGTGCTCGTTTCCCCATTACCGGTGAATATGCCAACGATGACGCGGAAACTGAACACCATTACTATAAAACTCCGCGATAGCGTTGAACAGAATACTACCTACTCTTTTAATTTCGGCAACGCAATCAAAGACGTAAATGAAGGGAATATCCTGAAAGATTTTGTGTATACGTATTCAACCGGCCGTTATATTGATTCACTGCAATTCAGTGGCAGGGTAGTACTGGCAGAAACAGGTGGTATAGATTCAACGCTCACAGTAATGCTTTATCGCGATATGGATGATTCGGCCATTGTCAACAATCGCCCGCGATTCATTACAAAGCTCAATAACAATGGAAATTTTACTTTCAATAATCTTCCGCCCGGAACTTTCCGTGTGTTTGTAATGAAAGATGAAGGAGCCCATCGTTATCAAAGCGACAAACAGTTATTTGGTTTTGCCGATTCTGCAATACATGTTAATTCCAATACAGATTCAGTAACCCTTTACGCTTATGTAGCGGATACATCCGGCAATCGTACAGTTGGAACTGCAGCACCTGCCACCAACCGGAATGCAAGAGAGACAGGAGCAAAACGTTTGAAATTCTCCACCAACCTGAGTGCAGGTAAGCAGGAACTCACTAATAAATTCATTATAACCTTTGAAACAAAACTGCGCTCTTTCGATTCAACAAAGGTTCATTTTTCAACAGATACCACTTTCGTTCCTGTTACCAATTATAGCTGGTTGCTGGACAGCAATAAAAGAGTATTAACCCTGATCCATCCCTGGAAAGAAAACACGCTCTATAATTTAATATTCGAAAAGGATTTTGCTACAGATACGCTGGGTCAACAATTATTAAAACCTGATACACTGAATTTCTCCACAAAGAGTAAGGGTGAATATGGTGATATCAGGATACGTTTCCGCAATCTTGATCTCTCCAAAAATCCGGTTTTGCAGTTTGTGCAGGGTGATCAGTTAAAATATTCTTTTCCGCTCACCAGTCAGCAGTTCTCCATGACGCTCCTTGAGCCTGGAGATTATGGTTTACGTATTCTCAATGATAATAATAAGAACGGCAAATGGGACCCTGGTATCTTCTTTGGTAAACACCAGCAGCCGGAAATAGTCAAGCCCGTGCCGCGCAAGACCACTACTATCAAGGCAGGGCTGGATAATCAGATTGAAATAGTATTGTAGTAGCTACTAGCCAAGCCCCACTAGCCACTAGCCACTTCTCCTTATCTTTGCATAATGCAATTTTCCTCCACTTTACTTGAAAATGCAGTCAGTGAATTTGCCAAACTTCCGGGTATTGGCAAAAAAACGGCGTTGAGACTGGTGCTGCATTTATTAAAGCAGGACCAGGGTGATGTTTCCAAATTCAGTGAGGTGATTGCCCGTATGCGTACAGAAATCCGGTTCTGCCAAAGATGCTATAATGTGGCCGATGCCGATATCTGTTCCATTTGCTCCAATTCCATGCGGAAGCAGGAAATGATCTGCGTGGTGGAGAATATCCGGGATGTGATAGCTATTGAAAGCACCCAGCAATACAATGGCACTTATCATGTGTTAGGTGGAGTAATATCTCCTTTGGATGGCATTGGCCCCGACCAGTTAACCATTGAAGGCCTTCTGAACCGTATTGAAAAAGAGAAGACCGAAGAACTGATCTTCGCCCTTAACCCCACCATACAGGGAGATACTTCCATTTATTACATTCAAAAGAAGCTGAAACCGGGCAGTTTACGCATTACAACCATTGCCAGGGGTATCGCCTTTGGCGGAGAACTGGAATATGCGGATGAAATGACCCTCGCCCGAAGCCTTCAAAACCGATTGCCGGTAGAGAGTTATGTAGCCAACAGGTAGGGCTGGTAGGGTTTAGCGAGTAGCTAATCCCCACTCGCTACTCGCCAAACCCCACTAGCTCCCAATCTTGTTTATTATAATTACTTATAGTAGCTTTGCAAAGTATTTCAGGCGGATTTGTTTATTGTTCGGCCTGTTCCAAAAAACAGAACTAATAAACGCCAAGAAACTCACCGTATAGTTTCCCAACGTTTATAAGTTCGCCCCGATAGCCATCGGGATATTTGTTAATATCTCAGTTGCCGTAGCATTGGAATAAGAAATCGGCAACTGAATAAAACACTTTACTATGGATATTAGACAAGCACTCGAACAACGCATTCTCATCATTGATGGCGCCATGGGCACCATGATCCAACGATATAAACTGCAGGAAGCTGATTATCGTGGTGAGCGATTCAAAAACTGGCATTTGGATGTAAAAGGTAATAACGACCTTCTTAATATTACCCAGCCACATATCATTACCGAGATCCATAAACAATACCTGGATGCAGGCGCCGATATTATCGAAACCAATACATTCAGCAGCACTGTTATTGCAATGGCTGACTATGAAATGCAGTCGCTCGCCTATGAGCTGAACGTTGCAGCCGCCAAATGTGCCCGCGAAGCCATCAAACAAGCTGGCAGGCAGGCATGGGTAGCCGGTGCCATTGGTCCATTGAATAAAACATTATCGCTTAGTCCGGATGTAAATAATCCCGGTTATCGTGCGGTAACTTTTGATGAAGTGGTAGCTGCCTATTATGAGCAGGTAAAAGGACTGGTTGATGGTGGAGTTGATATTTTACTGATCGAAACGATCTTTGATACGCTGAATGCAAAAGCAGCCATCTTCGCGATAAAGAAATATTTCAGGGATAGCGGCAAAACACCGCTGCCAATCATGATCAGCGGTACTATTACCGATGCTTCCGGAAGAACATTGAGCGGCCAGACACTGGAAGCCTTCTATACTTCCATCATGCATGCAAAACCACTGAGCGTTGGCTTGAACTGTGCATTGGGAGCAAAAGAAATGCGTCCGCATATTGAAGAGTTATCACAGATAGCCAGTTGCTATGTATCCGCCTATCCTAATGCAGGTCTTCCTAATGCAATGGGTGAATATGATGAGCATCCGGAAGATACAGGCCATTACCTGGAAGAATGGGCAAAAGAAGGATTTGTGAATATTGTTGGCGGATGCTGTGGTACCACGCCGGACCATATCAAACATATCGCTGCGCATGTAAAAGGCATTAAACCGAGAAAGCTGCCTGTAGTTGAAACAGCATTAGCTTAATTTCGCCACTAAATTTTTTCCCATCTGTTACCGATGTCTGACACACTTACAATAAAGCCGTACTTACGCCTCTCTGGTCTGGAACCACTGGTGGTTCGTCCTGAAACCAATTTTGTGAATGTTGGTGAACGTACCAATATTACCGGTTCCAAGAAGTTTGAAAGACTTATCAAGGAAAATAAATACGAGGAAGCACTCAGCGTTGCCCGTCAGCAGGTAGAGAATGGCGCCCAGGTAATAGATGTGAATATGGACGATGCCCTGGTGGATGGTGTGCAGGCAATGACCACCTTTCTCAATCTGCTGCAAAGTGAACCGGATATTGCCAAGATCCCGGTGATGGTTGACTCTTCCAAATTCTCCATTATTGAAGCTGGTCTCAAATGTGTGCAGGGAAAATGCATCGTAAACTCCATCTCCATGAAAGAAGGAGAGGCGAAGTTTATTGAACAGGCGATCATCTGCCAGAGTTATGGAGCCTCAGTTATTGTAATGGCCTTTGATGAAAAAGGGCAGGCAGATACCAAAGAACGAAAAGTTGAAATATGCCATCGCGCTTATAAGATATTAACTGAGCAGGTTGGTTATGATCCGCAGGATATCATCTTTGATCCTAACATCTTTGCAGTAGCTACCGGCCTGGAAGAACATAATAATTATGGTGTAGACTTCATTGAAGCTACCCGCGAAATAAAACGCCTGATGCCGCTTACCAAGGTAAGTGGTGGTGTAAGTAATCTCTCCTTCTCCTTCCGTGGTAATGAACACGTGCGCGAAGCCATGCATAGCGTATTCCTTTATTATGCTATCAGGGCAGGAATGGATATGGGAATCGTTAATGCCGGACAGCTGGCGATCTATGACGATATTGAACCGCAACTGCGCAACCTCTGCGAAGATGTGATCCTCAATCGTAACAATGATAATAATGAGGCTACTGAAAAACTGATCGCCTTTGCCGAAACAGTAAAAGCAAAAGGCAAAGAAGTAGCCAAAGACGAAAGCTGGAGAAATACCACTGTTGAAGAGCGGTTGAAACATTCACTAGTGAATGGGATAACAGATTATATTGACCAGGACACAGAAGAAGCGCGGCAGAAATACCCCAAGCCACTGGATGTAATTGAAGGCCCTTTGATGGCTGGAATGAATGTGGTGGGTGATTTGTTTGGTGCTGGTAAAATGTTCCTTCCACAGGTAGTCAAGAGCGCCCGTGTAATGAAGAAAAGCGTAGCCATTCTCACACCCTATATTGAACAGGAAAAGGAAGAACGAAAAAAGGCAGTAGCTGCCGCAGGGCTTGCCGCCGAACAGCAAACCGGTGCCGCCAAAATTTTGCTCGCTACGGTAAAAGGCGATGTGCATGATATCGGTAAAAATATCGTGGGCGTGGTATTGGGATGTAATGGATATGATATTGTTGACCTCGGTGTAATGGTGCCAACCGATAAGATCCTGGAAACGGCCGAGAAAGAAAAAGCAGATATCATTGGACTTAGTGGACTGATCACTCCTTCTTTGGATGAGATGGTACATGTTGCCCATGAAATGAAACGCAGGGGCATGAAGCAGCCATTACTGATCGGGGGTGCCACAACTTCCCGTATGCATACTGCAGTGAAGATCGCGCCACAATACGATAATGGTGTTATTCATGTGCTGGATGCTTCCCGTAGTGTGACTGTTGCCGGTTCATTACTGAACAAGGAACAGAAGCCTGCATTGTTATCCAATATCAAAACTGAATACACTAAACTGGCAGAGGATTTTGCCAACAAGAAATCTGTTAAGCAATATCTTTCATTTGCTGATGCACAGAATAATAAGGTAAAGATCGACTGGAAGAACTATACCCCGGTAAAACCAACGTTTACCGGAACCAAAGTATTTGAGGATTATGACCTGGCGGAGATAAGAAAGTATATCGACTGGACCCCCTTCTTCATTGCCTGGGAAATGCATGGCAAGTATCCGCAGATACTGAATGATACCAAGATCGGTAAGGAAGCCACCAAATTATATAATGATGCCAATGCACTGCTCGATAAGCTCATTGCTGAAAAATGGCTGAGCGCCCAGGGTGTAGTTGGATTCTGGGAAGCTGCCGGAACGGGTCCTGATTCCGTAGAAATTAAAAAGCCTGCTGTTCAGTTGCAATTCCTTCGTCAGCAGATCAAGAAAGCGGCTGATCAACCCAATCTTTCTCTCGCAGATTTTATCAAACCTGCTGCTGTTAATTCAGCGCCTGATTATATTGGTGCATTCTCCGTTACCATTAAGGGCATTGAAACACATATCAAAAAGTTTGAAAAAGCGCTGGATGATTATAACAAGATCACCCTGCAGGCACTCGCAGATCGTTTAGCAGAAGCTTTTGCCGAGCTCCTGCATAAAAGAACCCGTACTGAATTCTGGGGTTATGTGAAAGATGAAAACCTTGATAATGAAGAATTGATCAGGGAAAGCTATAGCGGTATCCGACCGGCCCCGGGTTATCCCGCCTGTCCTGACCATACAGAGAAATACAAACTGTTTGAATTACTGGGTGGCGAGAAAACAACAGGCATTCAACTGACTGAATCCCTGGCCATGTATCCTGCCGCTTCTGTTTGTGGCTGGTATTTCAGTCATCCCCAAAGCCAGTACTTTGGTGTGGGCAAGATCCAGCCTGATCAATTTGAAGACTATGTAAAGCGCAAAGGATTACCGAAGGATGAAATGGAAAGATGGCTCAGGCCTATTATGGAGTAATTGACCACCCCGATAGTTATCGGGGCAGGCTATAAAATTGTCGGTTTTACGCCCTGGTTCACGCACCTTCATTCAGGCGCCTCACGAACCAGAACAACTTACAAAACTCCCCTCGTTTCCAGTTCCTTTCTCAACAACTCCGGTGATTTAAAATGAATGGAGTTAATGCCTAACTCTTCAGCAGCTTTTATATTCCGCAGACTATCATCTATAAATAAGGCTTTTTTAGGATCAACATTGTAACGGTTCAACAACCTGTTGTAGAATTCATGAAAAGGCTTTCTTGTTTTCTCATCCCCACTTACCACGCGGCCATCAAACCAGTGCAGGAAATTATAGCGAACCAGGGCAATATCAAACAATCCGGACTGCCAGTTGGTCAACGCGTATATCTTGTATTTGCCACTCTCCTTTAATTCTTTAAAGATCTGGACAGTTCCGGAGATCGGGGCTTTCAGCATTTCCGTCCATCGGCCATAATAATCGCGGATCGGTTGCTCCCATTCAGGATATTGCTGGATCAATGACTGAGTTGCTTCTACAATGGAACGGCCGGCATCCTGTTCTTCATTCCATTCTGGCGTACAGATATTCCTGAAGAAATAATCCAGCTTTTCCGGTTTATCAAAGTACTTATCATTAAAAACATGCGAGGGATTCCATTCTACCAGCACATTACCAAGGTCGAAAATGATCGTATTAATAGAGTTGCTCATCGTATTGTACCTGTTTTGTTATTGCAGGCGTATCAATTTTTTTACCGCCCAGGAATTTATTCTGCCATGCCACTACTACTGCTGCAAGGGCCAGCAAAATTAGTAAGGAGAAGCCTGCAGACAGATTGATTTTTTCTGAAATAAAACCGATCAGGGAAGGGCCTGTTAAGAAACCAATCAATCCACCGGTGGTCACCATCGCGAAGCCTTCTACTGTGCTTACGCCAGGAATATTTGCCGATGCACTGAATAATACTGGCACTATGCAGCAGCAACCGCATCCCACCAGGATGTAACCAAGAATTGCTATGGAAACGGAGGGCGCAATTACAACAGTTGCAAATCCAAGAGCTGCCAGGCTGCCTCCACCAATAACAACTTTCTTGCTTCCAAGTTTAGCGATGAGATTATCGCCGTTAAATCTTCCTACCGTCATGGCAGCCGAGAATCCAAAATATCCTAAACTTACCAGTGCTTTGGAAGAATGAAGTGTTTCTTTTAAATAGATGGCACTCCAGTCTGCTACGCACCCTTCCGCCATAAATACCACCATGCAGATAAAGGAAATGCCTAGAATGGTCAAAGAGGGAAATTTTAGTCCTGATTTGCTTTGAATGATATCTGTATTGGCCACCAGGTGATTTTTGTTACGGTACAGGATGAAAATAATAACCGCTGCCACCAACACTATCTGCCAGCCGGATACAATATGGAAAGCAAATAGAGCAGCGGCCAATCCCGAGCTGATCCAACCACCCAAACTATACATACCATGGCAGGTACTCATCATTCTCCTGCCATACTTTTTTTCCATGATATTCACCGTGGCATTGGAAGAAACCCCGTTCAGGAAACTTATCAGTCCAAAGCAATACAGGCAAAGCCATAGCATCACCCTGTTAACCGAATTGATCTCCGCGATCATGATCAAACAAAGCGTGGTGTATCCAAAATACATCCAGGTTCCCACTGGAATGCGACTGAATACTTTGGTACTAAGTGCTACGCCGGTGAGCGCACCCAAAGGTGATAATAACAGGGAAAGTCCCAGGCTGCCATCTGTAAATCCCATTCTATCCTTGACGGTGGGAATAGCTGCCACCCAGGTACCGAATAAAAGACTGGAAGTACAAAAATTAAAACCCACAGCTAGTGCAGGTTTAATTTTTATGAAAGAAGAGATATTTCGAAAAAAGATCGGCACGGTGTTATTTGTTAAATCGCAATTTAAAATAGATCATCATCAGTGCCATAACCATCAGGGTAGCATTGGTGAGAATGATCACCCAGTTGTTTATATTAATGGCATAGATGATCCACAGTATTTCACAGGAAACTGCAATAATGAACATCATCAGGGAAACATCTTCCGCTGATCGTTTTTTATAGGTTTTAATGACCTGGGGTAGAAAAGTTACGGCAGTGATGCCTCCGGCAACATAGCCAAGAATATCATTGGATGTCATTGCAGTGGAATTTGTGCGAAGATAAGTTACTGTACAAAATACACATTCACCTTTTTACGGTATCCCGATAGCTATCGGGATCAACTCCACATTTTATTACACCCCATCCCGATAACTATCGGGATCAACTCCACATTTTATTACACCCCATCCCGATGACTATCGGGACTGCGACTAGCGCTTCTCCAGCAGCCACCACTGCCGCTTTCTTGGCTTTACCTTATAATTGGTACTTATATAAGTGTGAATATGCTGCATGGCTTCATCCACGCTATCCGTTACCAGCACCAGGTTCATATCTTCTTTGGAAATGGTTCCCTGGTTGGCCATCTCTTCAATGGTTTCCACCAATGGCCTGTAATATTCTTTGCCAAATAAAACGATCGGGAATTGAGTCACTGTTTTAGTTTGTACCAGTGTGAGCGTTTCAAAGAATTCATCCATGGTACCAAAACCTCCTGGCATTATAATGAACCCGTAAGAATATTTAACCAGCAATACCTTTCTTACAAAGAAATGTTCAAAGGTTATGGATTTATCCAGGTAAGGATTTGCCTGTTGTTCAAAAGGGAGCTGAATATTACAGCCTACTGACTTACCCGCGTTTTCGAATGCGCCCCTGTTAGCCGCTTCCATAATTCCGGGGCCTCCGCCCGTTAAAGTGGTCAGTCCCATTTCAGCTATCGCTTTTCCAAACTCCCTGGCTTTAATATAATAAGGATGGTCTTCTTTGAACCTTGCAGACCCGAAAACCGTAATACAGGGACCTAAAAAGTGAAGACTCCGGAATCCTTTAATGAATTGTACAAATACCCGCCATGCAAAGCCCAGCTCATAGCCCCTGCTTTTTGGACCGTCAAGATATACATGCTCCTTTGGTGGAATAATTACCGTGCTTTTTGATTTTGTTCTCTCTTCCATACTATGCTGTAAATTGCCTTCCAATTTAAACAATAATACGATGCGTATCATCTCTTATAATGTTAATGGGATACGAGCCGCTATCACAAAAGGCTTTCTTGACTGGTTAAAAACTGATCCTGCAGATATTATCTGTGTCCAGGAGACCAAAGCAGAAAAATCAAATGTGGATCACAAGCCCTTTAATGATATTGGATACCAGGATTATTGGTTCAGCGCTCAGAAAAAAGGGTATAGCGGTGTAGCAGTATTTACAAAGATCAAACCTGATCATGTTGAATATGGAACCGGGCATAAAGTAAGTGACGATGAAGGAAGAGTATTACAACTCGATTTTGGAGACACACGATTGATCAATGCCTATTTCCCTTCAGGCACTACCGGTGATGAACGCCAGAGCTTCAAGTATGTATGGCTGGATGAATTTTATGTTTACCTGGAAAAATTAAAAAAGAAGCATAAAAAGCTCATCGTTTGTGGTGATTATAATATCGCACATAAAGAAATAGATATACATGATCCAAAGGGAAACAAGAAAAACTCCGGTTTTCTGCCGGAAGAAAGGGAATGGATGACAAAATTTCTCGGTAATGGGTGGATTGATTCCTTCCGGCATTTTAATCCTGATCCTCACCGGTATAGCTGGTGGAGTCAGCGATTCCCCTCTGTACGCTTGAATAATAAAGGCTGGCGTATTGATTATATCAGTGTAACCGATTCCCTTAAGAAACAATTGGTGGCCGCTGAAATTTACCCGGATATCAAACATAGCGACCATTGTCCTATATACCTGGAAATTAAGGACAAATAAAAATTTTGGCAGAAATTGATAACTTTTGAATATGTTAAAATAAGACTTAGTCCGCCCCGGCGGACTTTTTTATTGAATTAATTACTGATTTTTAAGGCCAAATCAACTGCATATGGGAGCTCTCATTGTATTGTTTTGCCTTATCATTTTTGTCATCATTTACCTGCTCTTCAGCCTCAACCAAAAAACAGATATCAATAACTCTTCCTTATCACACATAAAGGATCAGCTTAGGAAAGTAACCGAACAGCTTGAAGCATTACAAAAACAACCGGGCACTGTCATCTCAAAGGAAGAAAAGATAGTGATCATTACAGAAGAAAAAATCCTGCCACAACAGCAGCAGGAAACTCCTGCCCCCGCAGTACAAAAACCAAATGAAGAGAAAAAAATACCGGAACCTGTATTTGAACATGAAGAAGGTTTTGATGAACGTGTACTCACAGAATCCGGGCCAGCAATCATAAAACAGAAGAAGAATACTGATTGGGAAAAATTCATTGGAGAAAACCTGGCCAATAAGATTGGTATTGCAGTTCTTGTTCTGGGTATTTCCTTCTTTGTTAAATATGCAATTGACAATGACTGGATAAATGAGGCAGGCCGTGTGATCGTTGGATTTGTAAGCGGTGGCATATTGACCGGCATTGCGCATTATATCCGAAATAAATACCGTTCCTTCAGTTCAGTGCTGATCGGTGGCGGACTGACTGTATTTTATTTTACCACGGCTTATGCATTTCATCAATATCACCTGGTTGGGCAGCAACCGGCATTCATCATCATGGTGGTGATCTCTGCTTTTGCTGTTATACTTTCTCTTTATTATGGCCGGCAGGAACTGGCGATCATTGCTACCATCGGTGGTTTTATTACGCCATTCCTGGTAGCATCCGGTGAAGGAAATTATATTGCCTTATTTACCTATTTGGGTATTCTGAATACGGCGTTGACGGTATTAGCCTGGTTTAAAAAATGGCCTGCCATTAATAGTATAGCACTGATCTTTACTACGCTTATATTCGGATCATGGGTGATCTCCCGTACGCTATTCAGTGATGATCTTCCCTATACAAACGCCTGGCTTTTTGCCACCTTTTTCTATCTCCAGTTCATTTGCATGAACATCGTGAATAATCTAAGACGGAGTAATCAATTCAGGGCATTTGATTTTATTATAGTGCTTAGCACCAATTTTCTTTATTACCTGGTTGGAATTTATATCATATCCATTCAACAGGAACATTTGAAAGGCCTGTTCACTTTATCACTGGCTGTATTCAATTCTGTTTTGCTTGCAGTTTTTTATAAGAATCTGAAGGTTGACCGCAATTTCATTTCCCTGCTTACCGGCCTGGTGCTGACTTTTGTTTCATTGATCCCATTGGTTCAATTTTCGGGTAGCAGCACCACACTTTTCTGGGCTGCGGAAGCGGTGATCCTGCTTTGGATCTATCAGCGTACCCGGCTGGTGCATCTTAAACTGGCATCAGTTACGGTATTTATCCTGATGTTCGCCAGTTTATTCTATACCTGGTTTACGGTTTACCTGGTAAATGATAGAGTATTGGCTGTATTGATCAATAAAGGATTTACCACGTCTGTGGCGGTTACAGTTGCCCTGTTTATTTATGCAAACCTGTTAAAGAAGGAAAAGGAGCCTGCATTCCTGAGCAGCGAAATCCCTACCGGACCAATGGCTGGTTATATTGGTGGCGTTGCTTATGCAATGGCCTATTTAACGGGCGTGCTGGAAATTTCCTATCAGTTCATAACACGTTTCCCGGGCACCCAGATCTATACTGTATATATACAGGCATTTTCATTTGCAGCAGCAATTGTTATTCTTCTTTCAAATAGAAGATCTGCCAGCTTCTCCATGTTAAAGATGGTGCTTACCGGAATTGCGTTGATCATATACCTTTTTTACCTGAATACAGGTTTTGGCGTTTCAGCTACTATGATCAAATCACCAGATAGAGCACTGTTTGCTGCACACTGGATCGCAGCCATACTTTTATTGGGGTTGCTGGTTGACGCTGCGCGTTATTTTTTCGGTTCGCTTAATATAAAATATGTTTCCTACCGGCCGGCACTCACCAGCATCGCTTCAATCAGTATTGTTTTGCTCTTAAGCGTGGAGATGTACCATATTCTTCTCTGGACTCATCCAGGCAGTGAAAATGACCTTGTGTGGTGGGAAAACCTTTACTACAAAGCTGGCCTTAGCATATTGTGGAGCTTTTGTTCCTTTATCATGATCTGGCTGGGTATCCGGAATAATTTTCAACCTCTCCGGATCCTGGGACTAACATTATTTACCATTACCCTGGTAAAATTATTCTTCTATGATATCCGCAATATTCCGCCTGGAGGTAAAATTGCGGCATTCATTTTACTGGGAATTTTACTTCTTACAGTATCTTTCATGTACCAGCGATTGAAAAAGATACTTTTAGATAAACCGGAGGCCTGACCTGGCATAAAATAACTTATGATCGTTTATAATGTTACCGTAAAGGTGCAGCATGCTATTGCAGACGCCTTTATGACATGGATGAAGGAAGTGCATATCCCGGATATTATCAACACGGGTTGCTTTACGCACGCCATGATCTATCATTTGATGGAAGCAGATGATGAGGAAGGCATCACTTATGCCATTCAATATCATGCTAAAGATTATGCGCACTACAAAAAATATTTAGAGAAGTTTGCAAATACCATGAGCAGGATCACTTATGATAAATGGGGAGAAAAATATATTGCCTTCAGAACGGTAATGCAGGTTGTGAATTGATTGTGTAAAACTCTTGCCCACTGCGGGTTTTCACGATTTCTGTTGCTGATTTTAGCGGAGAATTCTTTTTTCCTGCATGCAAAATCCTATAAATTTGCCTCCGTTACAAATTCACTCAAAAAGACAGAGATTATGAACAAAGCTGAATTAATTGCGAAGATCGCCGATGACACTGGTATTACAAAAACCCAGGCGAATGATACCCTGGATTCATTTGTTGAAGCTGTTACTAAGACGTTGAAAAACGGCGGTAAGGTTACACTGGTTGGCTTTGGCACTTTTATGGTTTCAGAAAGAAAGGCCCGTAACGGTCGCAATCCACAAACAGGCGAGGTGATCAAGATCAAGAAGAGGAGAGTAGCCCGTTTCAAAGCCGGTAAAGAACTGGCAGCAAAATTGTAATCATATCATTACAGAAATGAAAGAGCTCCTGTGCTTCCGGGTATTGGAGCTTTTTTAATCTAATCTGTTTACTTTTACATTTAATAAATCAACAACAATATGGGAAGAGGAGATAAAAAAACAGCAAAAGGCAAACGCTTTAAAGGTTCATTCGGCAAATCAAGACCTGCCAAAAAGAAAGCTGCTCCAAAGAAGAAAAGCTAGGGAGAATTTCGAAATTTTGAAATTGGGAAGTTTTTGAAATCGTTTGAGGAGGTTAAGTGCTTTGCTGTTTGAGATTTAAAGTAATTTCAGCAGAAGGAGATTTCCCAATTTCGACATTTCAAAATTTCAAAATTCTTTAAGGGGCTAATCGTTCAATTTTCCAGCTCCCATTTTCCTGAAGCGTATACTCTAACCTGTCGTGCAGCCTTGAAGGACGGCCCTGCCAGAATTCAATAACAACTGGTTTAACCAAATATCCTCCCCAGTTATCAGGCCTGTCAACCTCACCACCTTTTATTGCTGCCTCTTTACTGGCATATTGCTTTTCCAGCCATTCCCTGCTTTCAATTACATTGCTTTGCGGCGATATGGATGCACCAATCTGGCTTCCTGCAGGTCTTGAATGAAAATAAAGATCACTCTCCTCGCCGGATACTTTTTGAACAATGCCTGTAATCCGTACCTGGCGTTCCATTTCTTTCCAGAAAAACACAAGGCAGGCTTTAGGGTTTTCCTCCAATTGCTTTCCTTTATAACTGGTGTAATTGGTATAGAAAACAAATCCTTTATCGGAGAACTCTTTCAGCAGCACAATCCGGGCAGAAGGAATACCATCCGCTGAAGCGGTGGCAAGCGTCATTGCGTTCACCTCGTCAATCTTTGCTTCAACTGCCTCCTGCCACCATTTGCCAAACTGCTTAACAGGATCTTTATCGGCTGATTGTTCGGTAAGACTGTGCTGGGAATAATTCTTTCTAATATCTGCAATACTATTTTGCATTGGCAACAAATTAAAAGGCAAAATTAAAAAGTAAAAGTTTAGTTCGCCTGCTTTTTAATTTTGCCTTTTATTTATCGTTCTCTTTTCTTACAAGATGGTCTCTTTCTTCAGATACCACATTGAGCATGCTTTCCAGTTCACCAATGCGTTTTAACTGGCCTTCCAGCTTTTTGTTGGCATCTGATACCACCTGGAAATCATTGTTCAGTTCTTCCAGGTAGGTTACGCGCTTCTGCAGCTGAAGACGCTGGAAGTTGGCTTCGCGTAGTTTGTCTTCCGTATCGTTGAGAAGGGATTGTAATTGCTGATTTTCGGAGGAAAGGGAATTGAGTTTGCCTTTCTGTTCATCCACTTCCCGTTTGGTACGAATATGCTCTTCTTTCAGGTCTTCAAATTCCAGGTTAAGCATTTTGGATGCTGTGAGCTGTGATTCCAGTTTCTGAATTTTGCTCTGTAAAACACTGAATTCACTATACGCGCTGTCCAGCATGGAAGTCATTTCCTTTGTCAGCGATTCTTTCTGACGAATGTTATTTATTTCTTTTTCTTTCTCAGATAATTCAACCTTCATATTGTTTATCTGGGCAGACAATTCTGCATTGTCCCGCAGGATCTCACGCTGCATTTCTTCTTTTTCCTTGATCACATTGATATTGCCCAACAACTGGTTGATCTTCTGGTTCTGCTCCAGCAAACCTTTTTGCGCCTGCTGTAATTGCTCAAGATAATCCGCGGAATCCAAATGGGTTTGCGGGTGTGTAACAGGGATTAAATTTGACTGCTGAACAGGTGGTGGTTCTTTTCTCAGTCGTTCTATTTCCTTTTCCAGCTGTTGAATCTCTGCTTCCAGTTTGGTATTCATCCTTCGCATTTCATCAGCTTCGATGGAATATATATTTACATTCTCTTCTGATTCCTGGAGTTGTGTTTTAAGCGTGGTTATTTCTTTATCGCGAAGCTCCATATCATTCAGGTAGCGGAGCTTCCATTCATTTTTATCGTTCTTGCCAGAACTGCTTTTTTCGAGTTCACGTGTTTCCGCACGAAGGCTCTTTCTGCTGGTGATGAAGAAGTGTATGGAGATGCCAAGTATGATTGCCCCGAATAGCAATAATATAACTTCAGGCACAGTAAGTAAGAGACTGGCGGCGATCAGCATGGTCTAATTGTGGTTATACTATGATTGAAACTAAAAAAAATTAACCAGAATGAGGTCAATTGTTTTTCACAAGAGAGGGAGCCCGCAAGATAGTAGCTATTTCTAATACCCGAAATGGGAAATATACTAGATAACCCTTTATTCAGGACACTTCGGGATGCTACCCATAAGGATGATTTTATACCTGAAATCCCTAGTTTCTGACAAGGGTGCCTACCTTTTCCCCGGTCACCACCCTGCGGAGATTGCCTTCCTTGTTCATATCGAACACAATGATTGGCAGATTGTTCTCCATACAAAGGGTAAACGCGGTCATATCCATAACCCGCAGGTTATTGGTAAGGCATTCCTGGAAGGAGATGACATTGAACTTGGTGGCGGTTGGATCCTTCTCAGGATCAGCAGTATAGATACCGTCTACCCGGGTCCCTTTCAGGATCACATCAGCATTTATTTCTATGGCCCGGAGGGAGCCAGCAGTGTCAGTTGTAAAATAGGGGTTGCCGGTACCTGCCCCAAAGATCACTACCCTGCCTTTCTCAACGTGGCGGATGGCGCGGCGGCGGATATAAGGCTCTGCGATCTGCTCCATTTTGATGGCACTCTGCAACCTTGTATAAACCCCAATTCGCTCCAGGCCTGCCTGTAAAGCCATACCATTTATAACGGTGGCCAGCATTCCCATATAGTCGCCATGAGCCCTTTCAATACCTGTTTCAGCCTCATTCATGCCACGATAGATATTTCCTCCCCCAATCACAATTGCCACCTGAACCCCCAACTCTGTTATGCTTTTGATATCACGCGCATACTGGGCAATCACATCTGTATCAAAACCAAAACTCTTATCTCCCATCAGGGATTCACCAGATAATTTGAGCAGAATTCTCTTATACTTCGGAAGCATTCAAATACATTTTTCGCTGCGAAGATAGGGGAATTGATGAAGAGAAAACGGGAGGTAATTAAGGCCTTACTGCCTTCACAGAATAGACCATGGGTATCTTTCCTTCCATGCCCTTTATATACCAGTTTCCATCACTGCCCTGCTCAGTATTATTAAAGCAAGGGTATGGGGAATACATGTACTCATTAAGATATTCAATCCGAAGGCCTTGTTTGATCAGGGCATTGATCACTTCACCCAGGCTGTGGTTCCAGCTGTATTCTTTGCCGGATATTGCCGCTTTCCTGTCTGTATAGGTTCCAATGTTTTCTGTAACGATCAGCTCCCGGTTATCATAATGGTATTTAATATGCGTGAATTCATCATCAAACATCCAGACCACCGGATGAAACTCTGCTATATAAAAAATGCCACCAGGCTTTAAGTGATGGAAAATGATATTGGCCCAGCGGTCAAGATCAGGAAGCCATCCTACCGTTCCATAAGAAGTAAATACGATGTCAAAGGTTGAACCGGCTAATGGATTGCTGCCAGCCGGATCAAGATCATACACATTTGCACAAATGAATTTCGCATCAAATCCCATATCGGTATTCAGCTTACGGGCTTCTTCAATTGCCTGGTCAGACAGGTCTACACCTGTTACTTTAGCGCCTTTGCGGCTCCAGTTAAGGCTATCCATTCCAAAATGACATTGCAGGTGAAGCATTGTTTTGCCGCTTACATCACCCAGTTCACGTAACTCAATCGGGGTAAGTACATCCCTGCCTTCCTTAAAACCAGCCATATCATAAAAAGAAGAATCTTTATGAACAGCAGTCCGCTGGTTCCAGATATGTTTATTCGCTTCGAAGTAGTCAGAATAATTTTCCATTGGCGTAAAATAAAAACGTTCCGTTTTGGGCGGAACGTTCTATTGAATAATATGATATGATTTTTAGCCTAATGCTACGCGCTTGAATTCGATCACCTTTACATTTCCGCTTTCTTTCAGGTAATCTGCAACAGTTTTACCGGCATCTTTTACGAATGCCTGCGCGGTAAGGGTTTGTTCTTTAAAGAATGCACCCATTTTACCTTCAGCGATCTTGGACAGCATCTCATCGGTTTTGCCAGCCATCTTGGGATCCTGCTTCATCACTTCAACGATGATATCTTTTTCACGTGCAATTACAGAAGCCGGTACGCTTGAAGCATCAACTGCAACCGGGTTCAGGGCAGCAATCTGCATGGCCACATCTTTTCCTGCATCAGCTGCTTCCTTATCCAAACCAACCAGTACACCGATGCGGTATGCCCCATGAATATAAGAAGCTACATAAGGAGCATCTACTCTTTCAAATTTAGTGATACCGATCTTTTCACCGATAGAAGCGAGTTTATCATTTACCAGGTCAGATACTTTTACACCTTTTACCTGTGCATTGTTCAGCTCATCTATGCTTTTTACATTGTTGGCGATAGCCGCATCAGCAATACTTTGGCCAAAGGCAACAAAGTCTGCATTCTTGCTCACGAAATCAGTTTCACAGCTTACACAAACAACGATACCAGTTTTGTGATCAGGAGTTGTAAGAGCGATAACCACACCTTCTTTTGCTTCACGGTCACCTCTTTTGGCAGCCACTTTCTGACCTTGTTTACGCAACCAGTCAATAGCCGCTTCAAAATCACCATTTGTTTCTGTCAATGCTTTACGGCAATCCATCATTCCTGCACCAGTAGCCTGGCGAAGTTTGTTGATGTCTGCTGCACTTATTGTTACTGTGCTCATGGTTATATATTGTTTTTGACACTAATGAATGCTGTTATCAGCAACTCATCCCCGGTCAATAGTTAATAAATAATTATCTCCTTCCACCGCCGCCACGGTTACCTCCGCCGCCACCGGTTGTTCTGCGACGTTGACCACCGCCACCGCCTGCACCACCAGCACCACCGCCGCCAGTGTTACCCCCGCGACCGCGACCACCGCGTGAACGACCACCTTCAGCCTGCGCTTCTGCTTCCAGGCGAGCTGCTTTCTTTTCATTATCGTCATTTGCTGCATCATCTACCTCATCATCTTTAGCAGCCTGTCTTTCAGCAAGACCTTCTGCAATAGCAGCAGTAAGATAATTCGTAACGATAGCTATGGATTTGGTAGCATCATCGTTCGCAGGAATTGCGAAGTCTACTTTATTAGGATCGCAATTGGTATCAACCACGCCGAATGTTAAAATGTTCAGCTTCTTTGCTTCAGCCAAAGCAATATGCTCATGACCAATATCCACAATGAACAAAGCAGCGGGTACACGTCCCAGTTGAGCGATACCACCCAGTACTTTCTCCATTTTATCTTTATCACGGCTCAGTGTCAGACGCTCTTTCTTGGTAATGCTGTCAAATGATCCATCACCCAGCATCTTTTCGATGCTCTGCATTTTCTTAACGCTCTTACGAACGGTATTGAAATTGGTAAGCATTCCACCCAGCCAACGCTCGGTAACGAAAGGCATGTTTACTCTTTTTGCGCTTTCATTCACGATGTCTTTCGCCTGTTTCTTAGTTCCAACAAACAGGATCTTTTTACCACTGCGAGCGATCTGCTTCATAGCGGCAGCTGTTTCCTGCAGGCATTCAACTGTTTTATTCAGGTCGATGATGTGAATACCTTTCTTCTCAGCAAAGATGTAAGGCAACATCTTGGGGTTCCACTTCTTTTTCAGGTGACCGAAATGAACACCTGCTTCAAGGAGCTGCTGTTGTAGTGAAGTGTTATTTTCCATTTATTTTGAGCTTTTTCCAGTCCCGATAATTATCGGGATCGGGATTAATTTGAAATATTTGATTCCTGCCTTCACTAATAGCTGACAGCTAAAAGCTAATGGCTTTCTCCAATTAACGTTTGCTGAACTGGTAGCTTCTTCTCGCTTTCTTGTGACCGAATTTCTTACGCTCAACAGAACGTGGGTCACGTTTCAGGAGACCAGCTGCTTTCAGAGCAGGGCGAAACTCGGGGTTGATCTCAAGCAGTACACGGGCGATACCGAGCATTGCTGCTTCAGCCTGGCCTTTCACACCACCACCTGCAGCGTTGATCTTCACATCGAATTTTGTTAATACGTCAACTGTTTTCAGCGGACGCTCAACCTGGTTCTGTAAGTATACCAGGGGAAAATAGGTTTTATAGTCTTTGTCGTTAACTGTGATCTTACCGTCTCCTTTTGTGATAAAGACACGTGTCACAGCTTCTTTACGACGACCAACACCATTTTTTTGCTTTTCCATTATTTATTGCTTTTTCCCATCCCGATAATTATCAGGGCCGGGATTAATAATTTAGTTTTTAGCCAGTTTTAACTCCTTAGGTTGTTGAGCTCCGTGCGGGTGAACATCACCTGCATATACAAAAAGCTTTTTGTACATCTTACGACCCAACCTGTTTTTAGGTAACATACCTTTTACAGCTCTTTCGATCAGAACTTCAGGACGGCGTTTTTGGAGATTAGAAGCAGATTCTTCTTTACGGCCACCGGGGTAACCACTGTAAGTATCGTATACTTTCTGGTTGAGTTTGTCGCCGGTCAGGATAACTTTTTCGCAATTGATCACAATGATATAATCACCTGTGTCAACATGTGGAGTGTAGGATGCTTTGTTCTTACCACGAAGGATCGCAGCAATTTTAGCACACATACGCCCAACGGTTTGATTAGTACCGTCCACAACGTACCAGTTACGCTGTACGGTAGCCTCGTTCGCATGTTTGGTAGTGAAATGTTGTTTGCTCATTTTTTGACTTTAAGCTGGATCCCGATAGCTATCGGGACAGCAGTGAATAATTACAGCGAGCTATCCCTCGCCGCCCCAACCGGTTTTACCCGTATTTAAGGGGTCGCAAAGATAGGTATGAGTTGCCCTTTGTTCCAAAATTCGAGGAAAGTATTTTGAACCACACCTTTATAAGGGCCTGATTTACAATAAATATTTTGCCTGCTAAAAACATAAGCATTTAAAAGTTGGTGACCTGCCAACTCTGGAATAGCTTTGTGAGAATGTAATCGTAAAGCAAGGGGATAAATAACGTAAGACAGAAAATTCTCATTTTCCAGGTTGAAAATACTGATCGACGAAATTGATCCGGGACTTAATCTTGCTTCCAAACAGTACCTGTTATGGTTATAGTGGAATTGAAAATGGTAGATGAATTTGGAAGGAAACATGCTGACGCAAGAAAAAGTCTTAGCACCTGGAAATCAACAGTAAGGAAAGCAATTTGGGAATCCAAACAGGATGTTTTGCATGATTTTCCAAAAGCAAAAATGATCTTTCCAGCACATTGGGATCCTAAGCTTAGAATTCCACGTGGACAAGTTGTCGCG